>Ga0210410_10000574_pt1 | contig 39616 bp, 63 predicted proteins | sample IncBWC4MmetaG_FD_161058 | JGI IMG/M metagenome (GOLD analysis project Ga0210410, IMG submission 161058) | Forest soil microbial communities from Barre Woods Harvard Forest LTER site, Petersham, Massachusetts, United States - Inc-BW-C-4-M | ecosystem: Environmental > Terrestrial > Soil >...
ACGCAACTCGCCGATCCCACCATCGAGTCGGTGCTCGGCATGGGCAACGTGCCGGCCTGGCGCGGCCTCTCGTATATCGTGTATCCGAATCGCTTGCTGCAGACCGGCCAGGCCTGGCGGCATCCGACGTTCCGCTTCGAGGTCACGGCCGGGGGCACCGGCGATTGCGAGACGGTCACCGAGTACTCGAATGATGTGCTGTATCCCTGGAACAGCGACGGCACGCCCGACACGCGCGGCGGCTGCAGATTCCGAATCATCGGCGTCGACGTCCATGCGCCTGCCTACGACGCTTCGATCTGGGGCGGTGTGGATTATCCGACGCTCGCTGGTGCGCTTGCGGTTGGCAGCGCGCAATACGGCGGCGGGTACGAAGTTCTCTACAGCTACGGGCTGCCGTTCGGCGACGGCACCGGCGGCTCGTCGCTCGTCGGCGGCGGCGCGGCTCCCGGCGGCAACGGCGGCCTCGCCATCGCTGCGCAATATCACACGCCTGATCCGAACGAGACCGAGCTGCACTTCAACTGGTGCTCACCGACCGATGGCATTTTCAACGCGCCGCTGGGGCCCTCTAGTGTTTTTGCGACGCCGGGCGCGCGCTTTGCGAACGGTAGCGCGATGTATTTGATCACCGGCATCGTGAACACGGGCTATCCGATGCCGCCGCCGGCTACGGTCTCTCCCTGGTGCACAACGGGCGGGAATGAGGCGTACGGCTATCCCTATTGGTGGTTCCAGTCGGGCGATCTCGTCATCAATGCGTATCGCACCCCTGCCGCACCGCCGCCGCCGTGCGCGGGCCTGACCCGCTGGGTGGTCGACAGCGACTACGCGGTCCAATCGGACGGCACGCTCGTGCGCTGTACCGATGCCTGGGTCCGGGACACGAATAATTATTGGGTGCTGCAGGTGTACAACGCGGGCGGCGCGAACGAAGCGATCGTCACGTGCAAGTATCCCTTGAATCCCTGCATCCCGCAGTTCGATCCGCGCGCCACCGACGCGGCCTTCTGGGAAGCGGGCTACGCCGTCGCGGTGGCCTCGGGCGCGATGCCGCCCGGCATGACCTTCAACCCGGCAGGCGGCGACACCTGTTATCCGAAGCTGCAGAACTTTGCCTACAAGATCGACCGCACGATCTGCACCGGCACTGCTGCGGGTGCCACCGTCGCGAGCATCATCACCGCCGTGTGCGCCCGCGCGGGCCTGCTCACCGTCGATGTCGCCGACATGGCTTCGGTCAGTGTGCTCGGATATTCGGTGTCCGCGATCACCAGCGCGTCCGCGATCATTGCGCCGCTGCGCTCGGTCGGCTTCTTCGATGCGATCGAGAGTCAAGGGCAGATGCACTTCTTCGCGCGCGGCAAGCCGGTCGTCGCCACGCTGACCACCGACGATATCGGCGCGTACGAAGAGACCGGCAACACGGTGCCACCGCCCTCGGTCGTCGCGGTGCGCGCCCAGGACGAAGACCTGCCGCGTAGCATCCGCTTCAAATACAAAGCGGTGTCGCGCGACTATCAGGACGATGAACAGGACTCGCAGTTCCGCCTGGCCACGAAGGCCGTCAACGATGTCGATGTCGCGGTGCCGCTGTGCATGGGCGACGTGCAGGCGGCGCAGTGCGCCGAAGTACTCTGGGCCGATGCCTGGGCCGCGCGCACCAGCTACCAGATCGCGGTCGATCAATCCTGGCTCGCGCTCGATTGCGCCGACTGCATCGCGGTGCCGGTCGATGGCGTGATCCAGCGCATGCGCATCGTGAGCGACACGATCAGTTCGGGCGTGCTGCGCAAGCTCTCGTGCGTGCGCGACGATGCGGGCGCGTACATTTCCTTTGCGGTGCCATCCGTGCCGCAGGTCCAGCCGCAGAAACTTTCGTTCATCGGGCCGGCCACGTTCGAGTTGCTGGACCTGCCCGCGCTGGTCGATGCCGACAGCGATCCCGGATTCTACGTCGCCGCGCAACGCCAATCGGGCGGCGGCCAGTGGAATGGCGCGATGATCTATCGCTCGCTCGACGGCGGCGCGACCTGGGTCGAACTGTTCGCCGCGACCAACGAGGCGACACTGGGCACGCTCAACGCCGTCGTTCCGGCGAGCGAGTCGTATGACTGGGACACGGCCACCACCATCGCGGTCAACGTGGCGAACAGCACCGTGACCTTCGAGAGCCGCACCGACGATGCCGTGATCGCGGGCGCGAATGCCGCTGCGATGGGCGCAGACGGTCGCTGGGAGGTCGTGCAGTTCGCCACGGCCACGCAGGTGTCCTCGACGCAATGGCATCTCTCGCGCCTGCTGCGGGGCCGCCGCGGTACCGAGCACGTCATGGGCTCCTCGGTCATCGGCGACAAGTTCGTGCTGCTCTCGACCGGGGATCTGGAGAGAGTCATCCTGGAATCCAGCCAGATTGGCACCGCGCTGCAGTACAAGGCCGTCGCGCTGGGCGCGCCCTATGCGAGCGGCATCGTGCAGACCTTCGCCGGGCACGCGCAGGCGCTGGTGCCCTTCTCGCCCGTCGAGCTCGCCGCGACCAAGCAATTGAACGGCGACCTGGTGCTGACCTGGATCCGCCGCGGCCGGCTCGGCCGCACGCTGATGTCGGGCGTGGACATTCCGCTCTCGGAAGCGACCGAGGCGTATTCGATCGACATCCTCTCGGGCTCGAGTCCGGAGACGGTCAAGCGCACGATCGCCGCCACCGCGCAGACCGCAACCTACACGCACGCGCAGCAGGTGACGGACTTCGGCACGCCGCCGGCGCCGAACATTCGGATCGCGGTGTACCAGCTGTCGGCCATCGTCGGCCGCGGCACACCCGCGATTCAGACGCTCACCATTGGCGGCGCGCTGGTGCCCTCGCTGGTGTCGATCGCCGTGACCAACCCGGGCAGCAGCAGCTTGACGGCGGCCGCCACGCGCCAGTTCAGCGCGACCGGCACCTACAGCGATGCCTCGACGGCTGACATCACTTCGACCGTGACCTGGCTGTCGAGTGCGCCGTCGTTCGCGACGGTGAGCAGCACCGGCCTGGTGACCGGCGTCGCGGCCGGCACGCTGAACATCAGCGCGAGCCTGGGCAGCATCCATTCGCCGACCGATGCGCTGACCATCACCGGATCGCCGCCGCTCGCGACCGGCAATATTTCGGGCGCGACCACGAATCTGTTCGTGACCGTGAGCATGGTCGATGGCATGAGTGGGCCGGTCTACACCTACTTCGATTCGACCGACGGCGTGACCTGGGCCAATCGCGGTGTGCCGACCGAGAGTCAGTTCCCCGGCACGCACCTGACCTCGCTCGCGCTGCTCTCCGGCCACTGGTACGCCAATCAGAACGCCACCGGGTGGTTCTGGAAATCGGGCGACGCCAACTGGTACGACACGCCCTGGACCGGGCACCAGCTGACGGTGCTGCCGACCGCGAGCGTCTCGGGCGGCTTCGACTTCCCGATTGTGCGTTACCTCAACGGCCAATGGGTGTCGTGGACCAGCGCGGGCCTGAACTACGAACCGATCGTCACCAGCGCAGACTATGTGACCTGGACCGACAAGGCCGCGCCCGCAGGCGTGCCGCACACCAGCACCGACTTCGTGGGCTACGCCGACCTCGTGTGGGACGCGACGCATGGCCGCTATCTCGCGTTCGCGATTGAAACGAACTCGGGCTCCGAGAGCGCGCGGCTGTACCACTCGACCGACCTGGTGACGTTCTCCGAGATCGACGCATTCAACACGGCCGCGCTCGCCGGGCCGGTGGGGATCTCCGCCGTGGCGCAGAGCGGCGCGGATCTGATCGCGGTCGGCTTCGGCACGGTCGCCGGTGTCAAGACGCCGATGATTTTGTATTCGGCGGATTCGGGCCTGACCTGGGCGCGCAGCGCGACCAGCTACCCGGGCTCGATCACCAACGGCCTCGCGGGCGCGGTGTTCGATGGGACGGATTTTGTCGTGACCGGCACGCAGCAGTTCGGGCACTCATCCGACGGCGGCGCGACCTGGACCTGGAATGACACGGGCGTCGCGCTCGATTATCAGATGGTCACCAACGGCGCGGGCGCGATCGTCGTGCAGTCGATCGGCAGCTCGGTCGCGGCCGACGTGCAAACCTCCACCGATCACGGCGCAACGTTCGCGTCTAACTTTGTTCCATAGGGATACCCATGCCGACAGAAACACCGAACCTGCTGCTCAAGTACCTGGTGCCCTCGCAGAGCCAGCCAGAAGTTCCGGTCAATGATGCGTGGGACAAAATCGACGCGGCGGTGCATGCGCTCGGCGCGCCGGGCGGCGCACCGCTCACGGTGGGCACGGTCGCGAACGTCACGCAGATGAACATCACTGGCGCGACGGTCACCAGCGGCGGCACCGGGGTGGCGGACGTTGCAATCACCGGCGGCGGTGGTGGCGGCGGCGGTGGTGGTGGTGGTGTGCAGCTGATCGGTGATGTAGCACTGTCGCAATTACCGCACCTGTACTGGCGCATCAACATTACGGCTTCGGCGTTCGGCGGCAACACCGGGTTCGCCGAGATCTCAATGGCCGATACGAGCGGCGGCTCGAATCTGTGCACCGGCGGCACGCCGACCGCGATCGGTTCGGATTCCGGATACGGACCCGCGATGGCGCTCGACGGCAACGGGGCGACCAGTTGGAACTATGCGTCGACGACGGGATGGTGGCAGTATCTATTCGCCACCGCTGTACAAATCACGCAGGTCAAAATCACGGCGCGCACCGATGCGCCGACGACCTCGCCGAGTTCCTTTCAACTCGAATTTTCCGACGACGGCGTGTCTTTCACACCGCTGCAGACTTTCGGCGCAACGCTGCCGTGGACGGCTGGAGAATTGCAGACCTTCACGGTCGCGAGCGTTTCCATCGGCGGCGCAAAAGTGTCGGGCGCATCGACCGTCGCCGGATTGCCAGGCTCGCCGACCGCGGGCGATCGCGCGTTCGTGACCGACGCGACAGCCACAACGTTCCTCTCGATCGTCGCGGGCGGCGGCGCAGACAACGTGCCGGTGGTGTATGACGGGACCCATTGGGTGATCGGCTAGGCCAGCAAATCTTTCTGCGACACGCATCGAGGACTTCGGGGGGAATGTGGCGCAGAGTGCGCCGCCGTCCCACTTCCGCCCACGGAGTCCCACTTGCAAACGCCGAAAGAATTTCTCGACGCGGTGAGCGCCGCGCACGCCGGGATCGCTGAGACGCCCAAGGTCACAGTGCTCGCGGAGCTCGAGCACGCCGCAATCCCGTCGCGCGTCGCGATCGTGTTCGGCAACTGCCTGCCGCTCGTCATCGCCTGCAGCGCCTCGGCCCTGGTCATCGGCACGGCGCTCGGCGTCTACATCGGCAAGCACGCATGAACGCGAACCTCGTGGCATTCATGGATGTGATCGCGCACACCGAGGGCAGCGACCAGGCGCCGGACCAGTACCGGGTGTGCTTCGCGCGCAGGCACACGATACTCGACCTGAACTACCACCCCGCCGAGCCACGGCCGCCGGATGGGCTGATCGAGTGGAAGGGCGAGCCGCTCGATTTTTTGGGCGCGCAATACGAAGGCGAAGTTTCGACGGCAGCCGGGCGCTATCAGATGCGGCTCAAGACCTGGCTCGGTTGCAAGAAGGTCTTGAGCCTGAGCGGCTTTACCGCGACCGCACAGGACGATTCCTGCGTCCTGCTCATCAAGCAGCGCGGCGCGCTGGCACTGGTCAACGCGGGGCTCATTCAGGAGGCGATCATCTGCTGCAAGGACGAATGGGCTAGCTTCCCGGGTGGGCACTCGCACCAACCCGAGCACGACTTCGCCTACATGCTCGACTTCTACGGCCACGCGGGCGGCGCGCTGGCGTGACCAAACAGGACTGGCTCGACGGGGCGGAAGTGTTCGACAGCTGGCGTGTCGTTCCCCGTCTCATCGTCTTCATTTACCTGACTTTGTTGGTCTGGCTGACCACCTACTTCGCGGTCAAGTTCTTCGACATCTCGGCGGCCGAACGCAACACCCAGCTAACCGCCTTTGCATCAATGCTGCTCACAGTGGCGTATGGTGCCTTTGGTTGGATCTACAAAATCTATGGGAACACCGGCCGCGATTGGGATGCGGCTGTGCGACCGCCGGTGGCGGTCACGCAGATCAACACCGCGACGTGACCACGTGGCAAAGCTCAATCGGTTTCCGACCAGCGCCGAGATGCGCGCGATGCGCGAACGCTGGGACCGCGAGGACGCCGACGACGTTCCGCTGAAGGATTTCGACACAACGCTCACCAGCACGATCGAGGGCACGATCAATCAGCTGGTGAGTTTCAAGGGGCAGGGCGCGCCGTCCGTGGAGCGCGACAGCCTGCAGGCCCAGGCGCTCACGCAGCTGACAGGCGAAATCGTCAAGCTGCGCGAGGCGCACGCAGCCCTCGCCACCACGGTGAACCTGAAGGCCTCGAAGCAGGCGTTCATCCGATTCGAAGCCGCGCTCGCGGCCAAAGTGGACAAGCGCATCGACAACATTTTCAAACTGGTCGCTGCACTCGGGGTGGTCCTCGGCGTGCTGATCGCGATCAAGAGGTAACCCTAAATGACGAAAATTATTCTGACGAAGCCGCCGCCCATCCCGCCGCCGGCCACGAACGCGGAGCTCATCCAGGCGATCAATGGCTATCGGACCCACCTGGACGAATTTATCAAGCGCACCGAGAGCAACCTGGCGTGGCTCACCGACCGGCTGCAGGCGCGGCTCGATGCCGTCTCGACGGAGCGGTCATGATCGACCTCGAGCGGATCGCGTGGGAGATCGGCGGCGCGACGGTGCTGTGCGCGATCTTCGCGGGCTACTGGTTCACGCACAACCACACCGAGCAGGCGATCGGCGCGCAGCACTGCATCATGGAGACGACCGACACCAAGGTCGAGGTCGTCGCGGATAATTCTCAACTCGTCGCCGCCCACGCGGCTCAACTCACGCAGGTGGTCGCCGTCTATGAACAGAAGCTCAAGGATTCCGCTGGCGCTAATGCTGACCTGGCTCGGCGGCTGCACGACAACGGCGTACGTCAAAGCGCCCTACCCGGTCCCCGATCCGCTGCCTGCGACAGTGGCACCGACCGAGGACTATCCGACAGCCAAAGCGCAGCTGGCCCGGGACGTGTCGAAGCCGACACCGCAGCCGTCCTCGACGCCTGCGATGCCGACCACGCCAAAGTGACGATCATCGCGAACGCCTACAACGATTGGCGCCAGAAGATGATCGACGCCAACGCGCACCGCTAGTTGCGGCCGCGCCGCGCGCGATTGGTCTTCGGCGCTGCGAGCTTGTTGCGTTTCTTATTTGCTGGCACCGGCACGCTGATGCTGGCCGGCCGCGAGCTCGCCTGGGTCCTCGTCGGTGTCGTCGTCGTGTTCCGCATGGTCCTCTCCTCCAAGATGGGCGAATTCCATCGGCCGCCCGAACCGATCGCGCACCAATTTGCGCTTGTCAACAGCTTTGCCGTAGCAGCGCCGGAACGCTTCGCCGTAGGTCAACCCCGGCTCGATCTCGCAGGCCTCGCGCCGCTGCATCAGAATCGCGACGCGGATCCGCTCGCACTTATCCTCGGCCGACAGATTCCCGGAGAGCACCACGCCGTGCACGGACAGCGAACGCACGAACGCCATTTCGAGATCCGGATCGCGGGCGCTCACAGATCGAGGACCGCCGCGTAGTGGGTCATGCAGTCACCGTGGCCGCAGTAGTAGCCCGCCCAGTCGGTGAGCCGATAGCCGCGCGTCGCGGTGATGCGCTCGAGGTTCCAGCGCGCCACCATCAAGTACTCGGGATACATCGCAGCGTTGCCGAACTGGCGCACGGCCGGGCGCAGGCTCACGCAATCCCACCCGCCGGTGAGCTTGCACTTCATGCGCAGGCCGTCGTTCACCACGATGCCGAGCCGCGTCGGCCAGGGCCGCTCCGATTCAAAGATCGCTTCGAGCGCCGCCCACGGCTCGCCGTACGGATCAAGGTCGATGAAGTTTATTTTTAGGTGCGCCCCGATGCCGGCCCGGAGTGATTTTACGCAGTCCGCTTCGTAGACGGCCCACGTCGGGCGCTGGATCGCGAGCCGCTCCGCCTTCGCCGCCTTCTCCTCGAACACGATTCCCTGCGGCACTTCCGAGTACATCCTTTTCCAAATCTGGCCCACTCCGCCGTGCGTCTCGAGGATCACTGGGTTTGGGATCTTGCGCAGCAGGCTCAGGCGCAGCGCCGTTTTGCGGTCCAGCGTCGTGTTGTCTTTTTTCACCCTTCAAGTACTCCGTGCAGATCGTGAGCAGCGCCTCGCCCCGGCCGGGCTTCCCGGTCGCGGCCAGTGCCCGCTCGATCACGTTCATGTCCGTCACCGCGATCACCGCCTTGACGACCGGCAGGCCTTTTGATAGCAGCCCCTCGCCGGTCTTCTCCGCGGACGCGAGTGTCGAGCCTTCGGCCTGTTCGCGCAAGTCATCGAACAGAGCATTCAACTCGCCGCCGCCCATCTCGAGATCGGTCAGGAGCTCAGTGAGCTTCGCGCCGTCCATCACCGCCATGCCCGCCATCGGATCAAGCGACGCGAGTGCGGCGCGCTCCTCGTCCTCGGTGAGCTCGACGTAGGTGACGGGCACGAAGGCCTCGCCGCGCGAGGCGGCCGACAGCACCCGCAGATGGCCGTCGATCAGGTGGCCGGTGGTGCGGTTGATGATCGGCTTCTGGATCCACCCGATCGTGCTCAGGCTGTCCTCGAGCGTCTCGCGCTGCAGCTTCGGATGCACGCGCCAGTTCAAGGGGTTCTCGGTGATCGCGGCCGGATCTTCCTGGCCCTCGCCGACGATCCGGTTGCGCCAGGTGCTCATGCGCCCTCCACCGATGCGAGGGCGGTTTCCACCGTTTCAATCCGCGATCGCATTGCCTCTTTGTCGTCGTCCTCGTTGGCATAGCGCAGATCCAGGACGAGGCCGGGCCGGAGGACGGCAAGCGCCTCCCGCAGTTCATCAATGTGATTGAGCAACGGCCGCACCGGATAGGTCTCGGCGTAGGCCTCTCGGATGATCGGCCATTCTTGCGGACGCAGCCGCACCGCCGCGAAGTCTGGCCGACTCACGGGTCCCACCCGGCATCGAAGTCCGCGTCGCCGCCGGTAATGTCATCGACCGAGACCAGCGCGATCTGCGCCTTCAGGCCGGTCCCCCACTCGCCGCTTTCGTTGAAGTGGCCGACGAGCAGAGCCAGGCGCGCGCGCAAAAAACTGATCTCGTCGTAGATGGTGCGCGGCACGAGATTCGTGGACTTATCCATTGAGGTCGGCTCGGTCGGCCACTTTGCGCTCGCGCTTCGTCGGCGCCGGCGGCGTGGAAAAATCGAAGTAGAGCTGGCCGCAAATCTCCACCAGCCGCCGCGCCTGCTGCACTTCGATCGAGTGCTCGCCGTGCCGCTCGGCAACCTCGTCGAACCAGCCGAACTGGTGATCGTGTTTGCGCAGGATCAGCTTCGGCCGGTCGAGGGCGTCCGTCACCATCTCGCCGGTTTCCTTGTCGATCTTGCGCGTCAAGTGCGTGAGCTCGTGATCGACCAGGGCGTTGCGCTGGCGGGCGGAGTACTTCGTCCAGCAGGCGCGGTCGATCACGATCTGCGCGTCCGCGATGCCGAGCGCTCGATCCTTCAGCGGCGTGATGCGCATGGTCGCGGCCGCCCAATAGCCGCCGTGCTTCAACACCGACAGGCTCGACTCCTCGGAGTCGAACACGAACAGCGGCGCGATGGTCACGCCCTCCAATTCCTCATGGTGCGAGGCCCGCATCTTTTCGACGTGGCCCTCGGCATCTGGCGCTTGGCTATAGGTTTTCATCGTCGCCCCTTGTGTGTGTCGGATTCCATCAGTGCGTGCTGCTCGGTGGCGGTCAAGGCCGGGAAAAGTATTTCAAAATACTTGGCGACCGCGAGGTCGGCGTATTCCGCATCGCTGCCGCCCGCGATCGCCGCCCGCCGCAGTCGTTGCGCTGCATCGAGCAACGCAGCCTCGAGCGCCTTGCTGCGCGCCTCGGCCACCTTCAGCCGATCGGCGAGGATCTGCAGCTGCTGCTCGAGGTCGCCGCGGGTGGCGCCGCGGTTCATTGATGCCGCCGCAGCAGCGCCTGCATCATTGGTTCCGCGCATTCGCTGCAGATCCCGACGCGCCGCTTGTGATCGACGGCCACCCAGTAGCAGGCGCCACCGGCCGCCGTCTCGCAGGCGTGCAGGTCATCGCAGCCGCAGCCGACGCAGACCACGACGTGCACCGGCTGCTTGCGGTGGCGTACGAGGGCGAGGGCCGGGCGGCTCATTGCGGCCACACCACGAGCTCGCCGCCGCACTTGCAGCGACGACCGTGATTGAGAACGGCCGACCACCACACCTGCGAGCAGATCCGGCACACCAGGCAGATCACGGCGTCACGGCCTTGCACGGCGGCGCGGTGCGGCTCGACTGCTGATCCATCGTCACGTAGGTCACGCTCGGGAACCCGTTCGGATTGGACTTCGAGGTCTTCACCGTGCCGCAGCGCTTGCACTGGTACTGCGTGATGTTCTGCGCGGTCGCTTTCAGATTCCACGTGTGCCTCATGCGAGCCACCGCACGGCGAACTCGCGCAGCTGCTCGCGGGCCTCGAGCCAGCGCCAGCAGAAGCGCAGCCGGGTGAGGCGCGCGCGCACGACGATGCGGAGCATCTGGTCGGTCGTCGGATTCTCGCGCCGCCGCCGCGCGTGCTCGCGGCGCAGCGCCCGCACCAGATCCATGACCTCGCTAGCCATCGAAACTGCACTCCGGGGGTGCAGATTGGCCGCACCTGTATGGATGAACAGTAACCCGGTTTAAACCGGGTTTGGCCCGGGTGGGTCTCCGGGTGAACGCAATAGGAAGCCCGTAGGGCCGAGATCTCCGCCGGGGCGGTAGGGTGGTAGGGGGGTGGTGGTGGGCGCCGGGTAGGGCAGCCCCGGAGGCGCTGGAATGTGCGCCGCTGGGGGTGGGTTCCGAGTCTCTAAGGGGGCCCTTGAGACTTAGAGGATTTGAAACCTCTGGCACCTGTAAGTGCCTGATTTGTGGCTCCCCGGGACGGATTCGAACCGCCGACCAACGGATTAACAGTCCGTGTAAATTGTGAGATTTTTGAAGGGTTTGAGCGCAATTCCCTCTAAGCCCGGAGCCCAACAAACGCCCGCCGATTGAGATTGACCCCCGGTGCTTAGAGACGCGCCGCCAACGGATCAAAACTCCGTTGCTCCGCTGGGTCTGTGTGGGACTTTGGTAGGGCATCAGCGCACCGGCTTGAGCGTCTGAGCACGCACGTAGGTCCGCAGCATCATGGCGTCATGGCCGAGCACGTTGTGCTCCGCATCCGAGGCAGCCTTCGGGCGGAGCTCGCGGAACTTGAACAGCGTCCCGCCGCACTGCGCCTTCAATCGCTTCATGGCGGACTGCAGACCGTCCATCGAGTAGGGCCTGCCGGCCTCGCCCACGAACACATGGTCACAGGTGCTGCGGGCGAGCGCCGAGTCGACGAAGTACTTCGTCGCCGGGGTCCACGAAATGATGCGGTGCTTGCCGTCCTTCGACTGGCGCAACTCGATGCCGCGCTCGGTGATGTTTTCACGTAGCAGGATCCGCAAGTCGCCCTGGCGCAGCCCGGTCAGGAACGCGATCGCGAGCAGATCGCGCAGGCAGATCGGCGCGCGGTCGATCACGTCCTTCAGTTGCGCGTCTTCCACGTACACCTTGCTCGGGGTCTCCTTGTTGCGGCGGACACCGTAGCAGGGATTGACCGTGCACCAGCCGAAGCGCATCCCCCAGCTGATGACCGAACTCAAGGTCGCGCGCTCGCGGTTGCCGCCCTTCGGTGCGCCCTCGGTTTTCCGCAGCTGCAGGTACTGCGCGATGTGGGTCGGCTCGATCGTGTTCAAAATCATGTGACCGAAGTGGTGCTGCAGGCGGCCGTTGATCTGGCGCATGTACTCGGGCTGTGTCGCGGGCTTGAGCTCCGGCAGCGCGCGCGCCACGTATAGGATCATCAGCTGCCCGTAGGTCGCGGGCCGATCGCTGGTCCACTTCTGCAGGGCGGTGTACAGCGCCGATGCCCCCTCGTCGACGCGCGTCAATTTGTTCCATTTGTTTTTGTCGACGTAGTAGTACCGGCCGTCCTTCGCGTGCACTTTCGGCGGCAGGTTCTTCACCGCAGGCTGTGCGATAGTCGCACAGGCCTTCGGCCGCTGCGGCGGCGGCTGCACCGGAAAGGCTATGACGTTGCTCTGGTCGTCGTCGTCCATGTTTAGGTTTCTCCCGTGATTTTTTCTTTCAGCATTTCGTTCACCACATCGAGCGCTTTCTGTGCCCGAGCGCGGGCGCGGGCGGTCGCCTTGATCTGTTTGACGGTGCGCGGCGGCGGGCCGCCGGCAATGACGATCTGGCCCTCGTGCGTGTCGGCCAGGCGGATCACGCCGAGTGAGATTGATCCACTGCCGACCGCGCGCAGCATGGTCGCGGTCTTGGGCGGCAGGTGGATCATGAAGCGCTTACCCGCTTTGCCGGTGAGGGCAGGGCGGCCGCGCGGGCGTTTAGGGATCTCGGTCACTGATTGCTCCGTTGTTGTTGTATCGCGAGCAATCATTTTAGCACCGTTAATATATGCCTGTCGAATCAGGTGCTTTTATTAGGCACGATCCTCGAGGCCGAGGGCAGCTGCGTCACCGCACGCTTAAGCCGTGGCTTACTCCCGGGCGGCGGCGAGAAGTCCGGCTTGTTGTACTTCGCGTTGCCGTGCATGGCGATATTGATCGCATCCATCGTCGTCACCGGATCACCGGAGGGCTGCACCATGAACGCAACCCCGTTCGCAGAGAGCCACCGGCGCACATCCGAGCGACGCTTCAAGCCCGACAATTTCCGCAGGTCGGGGAGGTTCGCGATCATATGCGGATCCGCCGCACCTGGCCGCGCGGCTTGTAATTTTTCTCGGCGCGCGCGAGCGCTTTCGGGATCGAGCCGCCGCGCTGCCAAACGATCGCGCCAGCGGTTAGCACTTCAACCTTGACGGGATCTCGATGGGGCTCGGCGAGCTTTTCGAGCGCGCTGCGCTTGGCTTTGCGCAGGGTGCTTTCCTCCGTTTGGGTGACGGTGCCGCCGTCCGAGGCGATCACCCGAACGGTGTACAGGTCTTTCATCGCGGCGGACCCATCGGCATGCTGGCCCAGGCCGTGACCTCTTGCGGGATCTCGTTCTCATCCCCGTACCCCTCGCCGCCGACGGCGAACCAGAACACCCCATCGTAGTGGCCGAGCCATATGGGCTCATCGGACCCCGGCGCGCACACGAGCACGGTGGTATCGGCGTCGGGCACACTGTCGCTGACGGCGATCCATTGGATGGTTTCTTGATCGACGCTCATCGCGGCGCGAACCCGCACTCGGCGAGCGCCGTCTGCAACTTGTAGATCGCCGCGCGGATCTCATAGGCCTCGGCGTCGTCGATGGCATTCTCGCGGATCTCGCGCCAGCCGACGCGCTTGACGAACTGCGCGAGCGCGAGCGCCTCGGCGTCGGGCACCCGCATCACGACGGTGACCGGCAGCATGTGAGCGGCGAGCTCGCGCGCCTGGCTGGTCTCGCCCAGGTCCGGCTCGCGCATCCCCGGGGGCATGTGGTTCAGGGCCTTCGCACTCATGTGAGCTCCTTCTGCGGTGGCGAGCTCGCGGCCGAGCGCAGCGCCCCGCCCATGTACGCCATCACCAATTCCAGTTTGAACTCGGACCTCGGCACCATTTCTCCTTCGACCTTTTTGCATACCCGCTCTGCGTACCGTTGCGCTTCATCGGCTAGCGTTTTCGGCCGCCGGCGGCTCACGACTGCAGCATTCCGAAGTCCCATTCGTCGCCAAAAAACGGGCGCTCGAGCGGTTCGTCGCTCTGGCCGTTGAAGGCCTCGAGCAGCGCGACGTAGCAGGCATACGCCTCGGCCACCACGCAGGTGTTCGCGGTCTTCAACCAGCGCTTGCGGTCGCGCTCGCTGAGTCCGTTCCACCAGGCCATCCCGGCGCGCTCGTACGGCGTCGGCTCTCGTTCACTCATGTCGGACCTCGGGGTGTTTGCTCAGGTCGTGGCCGTGCGGCTCACGCGGGAATCCGTCGAGCGGGACTCGGATCCCCTGCGTAGCATATTGGCCGCCCTGGATCCACTTCAAGCGTTCCGGCACTTCGTCCTCGTACTGGTCAACGCAGACATCGCACACGATCGCGGTGGCGCCGATCGCGGGCAGGTCGCACACCACGCAGCCCCATCCGATGAAACCGGGCGGCCCGCGGAAGTCGAGCATCACGATCGTACGCACGCTCGAGTCCTGCGCGCGGCCGCAGACGCAGCACGGTCCCATCAGGATCTCGGCCTCGGCGTCCAGGGTGTTCTCGAGATCGTCGTCCTCGTCGATCATGGCTGACGGGCCTCGCGCGCGATGCGCCGCATTTCCTCGTGCGTCGCGTCGCGCTGTTGCGGCTCGAGCTCCTCAATCCGTTTGAGTGCCGCTTCGAGTTTGATCTGGCGGTCGTGGCCCTGGCCGACCAGGCCGCTGAGTTCGTCGAGGATTTCGAGGGCGCGCTGCTGCTGTGTGGGGTTCATGGTTTGCACTCGTCGGCTTTGCGCAGCAGCAGCTTCGCCAGGTGCCGCGCCTGCGCGGGGCTGAACACGATATGCCCGACGCCGCGCGAGTCCGGCTGCAGATCCGGGTGATTGATCACGACCTCGCGCTCGTCCGGCGTCAGGCCGACCTCGAGATATTTTTCGGGCAGCAGCAGATCGGCCGAGGCGGCACGGCCAGCGCCGAGCGCATCGACCGCCAATTGCGCGGCTCGGCCGCGCTTCACGAACTCGGGCAGATTGGCGGCGGTGAGTTTTTTCATGGCTCCCCCGTATCGCGGCGGCGCTCGAACTCGTCGTCCCGCCGCTGCTGCTCTTGCCGCAGCCGCCGCCAGTCGGCCTCCTCGAGCAGCCGCTCGACGTCGCGCACGCGGATGAATCCGCTGTGCACACCGCCGCGTCTCATGCCACCGGGGGTCCAGTGCCAGACTTCGGCGTCGACGATCATGGTGCCCCCTTGAGGGCGGCGCGGGCGGCGGCGCAGTCCGGGCACTTCACGAGCGGGGAGCCGCTGCTGACGTTCCAGCTGCTGATGGTTCCTCGGCCCTTGCAGGTGGCGCACTGCGCGATGACGGTTCGCAGCGCGTCCTCGAGCATCGCAATGCGCGCCTCGCGCGCCGTGGGCAGATCGAGTCTGGCTTCGGTGGGCATTTTTGCTGCACCCCGACGTGAATCGCCATTTAGGATAGTCCAATTCCAAAAAAGCACATCGCGCGCCGCCTCGCAAGTCCCTGTGATCATTAAGTTTCCTCGCGAATCACTTCGCGAATTTTTTCGCGAAACGTTTCGCGAATTTGTCCTACACAAGCTGATCAGAAGAACGGGCGCGCGCGCGCGGGCGCGTCGGAATCCCGGATCTAAGATCCCTGTTTTCGTAATCTTCGGGCGCGCGCGGCTAGCTCAAAAAAGTCGGGTTGATCTGTACGCCAACGCACAGTAGTCTTGAGGACCCCGCCTTCGCATTGGTCAGAGGACGACACCTTCCCGATGAGTCGCAAGCGCCAGCTACCGCCGGATATTTCCCGTTGGGCTCGTTTCCAGAGTTTGACCCATGACGCGCGGTTGCTGTATCTGCTGCTCTACACGATCGCCGACGATGAAGGCCGGATGCGCGAGGACCCCGGCACGTTCGCGTTTACATTGTTTCCGGGGGAGACCGGCTTCGGCTTGAAGATCGAAGCCTGTTTGCGGGAGATGGATCGCGACGGGTTGATCGGGCGCTATGACGTCGGGCGCTCGCGCTACCTCGTGATCCTCGATTGGGACATCCAAAAAATAGATCACCCGACGCCATCAAAATTACCGCCGCCGCCCGCCTCGCGGCCGCTACTATTCGACGAAGTGTCCGCAGCGCGCGCCAGACGCGACGGGTAGCTTGTGGATAAGCCTGTGGACAACCCGTGCAAAAACTGGGGGAATTGCTGTGGACAATCTAACGGCCGGGCTGCACTGGGTCGTCGCCATGACGTTCTCGATCTTCGCGACCGGCAAAGGCAGCCGCGCGATCGGCGCGAAGGAGGCGCAGAAACTGCAGATGGGCGCCGAGCATGTCAACGAAACGCTGGTCTGGACCGTCTACGGGTCGCCCGACAAATTCGTCGCGCGCCCCTGCATGACGGTCGGCGGCACCACGCCGATGCCGGTGCACCTGGAGGCGCCGACGCTCGAGGAGCTCCGCGCGCTGCTACCACCCGGCCTCACGCGCGCCGATCGGCTGCCGGATGATCCGCCGGTCGTGGTCGAGACCTGGCAGTGAGAAGAGTCCCCGGACCGCTCTTGTTGCCCCCTCGAAGATACACGCACCTTTATCGGATTTTCGATGACCAGCATCGGCTGCTGTATGTGGGCATGAGCCTTTCCACCATCGAGCGGCTTTCAAACCATGTGAAGGGCGGAGCTCCGTGGGCTGACGAAGTTGCGGTGATCGAAGTAGCTAAATATGAGCATCGATGGGCCGCGCGAGAGGCAGAGCTCGATGCGATCTATCGAGAGAAGCCGCTCTACAATGTGCAGGATCGCAATCACAAACCTCGCCGACGCGCGAAGTCTGGGCCAATCGTTTTTCCTGCGGATTGGCCCGACGCCGAACCAATGTGAAGAGGTCGCGCTGGCTAAACCCAGACCTCGATGACCTGCGGGTCGTCCCACACGGCGGGCGTGAGGCGCGTCAAGCCATCGGGCAGCATGGCGCGCAACTTCTCGAGATCGTGCGCGATCAGGTGCATGGGAATCGGCCCCGAAGTTTTCGGCCGGACAATGGTGGGTCTCGCCACGAACCAGTCCGGATAGTCGGCCGGGTGATCGTAGATGCTCCAGATGAGCAGCTGTCCGAGCGAGAGCGCGGAGGCCTGCAGCTGCGCGGCATAGCGGATGTCGATTTCGACGCTGGCGTTCATGGTGTACTCCCTTACATTTTGCTTTTCGTTTTGCGAGCCGCATTGGCCGCCGCCGTGGCGGCCGATTCGATCGACAGGGTGGAGTCAGTCAAGGATTTGAGCAGGCGCACCTGCGCGCCGGCGGCATCTGACCACCACAACCCTCGCGCCATGAACTGCGCACCGAAGCCGTTCTGCATCGGCTGCTCTTGGGTCTCGGATGGCGTGCCGAACTTCTCGCGCGCCGCCTGTTCAATCGTCGCAAACTGAATTGAATCAAAGCTGGCGCTGATGCTCGAGACGCGGCCCGCCTTGTCCTTCCAGGTGTAGACCTTGACGGTGACGCCGGCGATCTCCGTGAGGCACGCATCGCCAAACTCGCAGCGCGCGCCGAACGCGGCCTGCAACTGGGCGCGCGTCGCGGCCTTGCCGACCTCGACGCCTTTCAGATCGAACGCCTGGGCGCGGCTGAAGGCTGCGCTGGCGAGCAACGCCAATAGTAGGAATTTCATGTTTAGGTATCCTTCGTTGTGTGTGAACTTATCCGACCGAAATCAGGGTACGCCTTCCAATCAAGACCATCCAATAGCGATCCGCCCTTGCCGACGGGGTCCATTTTCTCGACCCAGCCGTTGCCTGAATGCCCTGGCGGTGCTTCGGCAAACAGGGGGTTATTCGAGGCCTTGCCCCACTGCTTGAAGAACAGCGGCACGCGCTGCGCCTTGCATTGGTCGCGCACGTCGCGGGCCCAGTTGGCGGCCATCGGCCGCGCGCCGGGGCCGGACTCGCCGCCGAGAATGACCCAGTGAATGCCGTTCAAATCCATCGGTCCCACCGGCGCGATCAGCGGCTCGACCGAGAGAAACCGGATCGCGGCCGGCACGCTGCGCAGTGTATCGATCCGATGCACGACGTCGGCGCGCTCGACGGTGACGCCGATCCAGACGTTGTCCGTGAACGTCGCTTTGGTCCTGGCCAAATAGGGCGCGATCTGCTCGGGGCGTTTGGTGAGCACCTGGTACTGGTGCTTCGTATTCGCCATGATGTCGAGCGCTTCGTTGCGCCACTGATCCTTCGCGCTCTCGTGGAAAAAATCCGACATCGAGTTGACGAAGATCAGCGACGGCTTTTTGATCTTGAGCGGCTTGACGAATGCGGCCATCGTCGCCCGGTTGACGCGGCCGGTCCAGACCGGCTGGCGACCGACCACCTTGACCACGCCATCGTAACTCTCGACGCCGAACTCCTGCAGCCGCAACGCGGTGCGCATGGCGTAGCAATTGGTACACCCGGCCGTGTGGATCGTGCAGCCCACGAACGGGTTCCACGTGTGCTCGGTCCATTCGATGCCGGTGCTGCGATTCTTGTCCATCGTGCTATTCTCCATCTCGTTTAGGTAACTCGAATGCCCCGCTGGTGCTACTCCAGTCGGGGCTTTTTTTGGGCTCGAGTCAATTGATCGCGTTGCTGCCTACACCCTTGAGCGTCGAGACGATCGCGCTCGTGATTGCGTCCGTCGACGTGGGCGCTGCGCTCTTCGGGGCCTCGAGCGCTTTGCCGTGCATGGCCTGGACCACGGCCGCGATGCGCTGGTCGCGCTCCGCGATGACGGCCGCCATCTGCTTTTTCTCCGACTCGGACTTCGAGTCCGCCATAGCCTTTTTCTGCCGCGTCTGCGTCGCCTTGAGCGCTGCCAGTGTGCCGAGCAGGCCCTTGCCCATCAAGGCCATCGTGGCGCTCGGCAGCTGCTCGGCCGAGGTCGTTCCCAAGGGCGCGATGATATACAGCGCATTCGGTACGCCCAGGAACGTGATGACCACCGGCGACTTGTCGTTGGTCCCGGCGAATGGCGTGATGCCCTTCGACTCGAACTTGGCGCCGATCGCCGCCGCCTGCTTGACGTAGGTCCCGTCCAAACTGGTTGCCGACATGGGTGCGCGCTCGCCGCCCTCGAGCACCGCGGCCGCGTCCTCGATCAGCTTGCGGTATTCCGGAAACTTGCCGTCGGCGACGCGCATCCGGAACGTCACCTGCTCCTCCGAATCTTTGATGATCGCGTGGGCGTGACCCTTCGCATAGCCGACCATCAGCACCACCGGCGTCTCGTCGGCTTCGTCCTTGAGCTTCGCCACCGTTGCGAGTGCGAGCGCCAGGCCCTCACGCGGCAGGATCACTCCGGCCTCGAGCCAGCCGGGCAGCTTGTCGTCGACGCCCATCGGAGTCGAGTGCAGCAGCAGGCAGTGCCCGTTGGTCGCGACAGCGCGAATCGCCTGCTTTTCGGCCTGAATAAACACGCCATTCAAGTTCTGCCGCGCGTCGTCCTTCGGCGCGACCAACACGCAGGCCTCGAGCACGTCCCGGGCCATCGGCAGCCACTGGATGTCCTTGGCGTTTTCCACCGTCGGCTTTGCGATCACCGTCGGCGGAGCGGGCAGCGCCTTGAACACCGGCGCGAGCAGACCGCCCTGCAGCTGGCCCAGGCGGATTTTGATGCTCGCGATCTCGCCGCGATGCTTGACCACGATTTCGCGCGCGTCCTCCAGTGCCTCGGTCAAGGCCTTCGCCACGGTGGTGTTGGTGACCGCGTAGTCCGAGAGCTTCGCGATGCCATCGCGGCGGAACCCTTCGTAGGACTGGTTGGCCAGGTGCACGCGCACGTCGAGGTCGGCCAGCATGCGCTGCAACTCGTCGATCTTCTCGAACGAGCCCAGCGACTTGACCGTCCCGGCCTCGAGCTCGGCGAGCGGCGGGAAGTTTTTGACGACGCCGGCGTGCATCGCGGTGGTCCAGGCCGCGCGCGCTTTGTCGGCTTTCTGCTGGATCACGGTGCGCGCGATCGGCTTCGCAATCGGTTTCTGTTTCTGTTTTTTCATAGGTAACTCGGTCGTTATTGTTCGATGCGAAGTCCGCACCGCGCTGGCGTCTCTGACGCGCCACCGCCGTTGCCTACTTCAGCGCCATCACCGCGACTAGACCCCACGCGATCGCGGTCAGCACCCAGGGCACGACGCGCACGAACCAATCCGCCTGGGCGAGCTCGCGGTTATCGCTCTGCCGCTCGCGCCGCCGGTCGCGCGCTTCCTGTCGTTCGCGGTAGCTCATGACTGCTCCACCGTGGCGCTGCGGGTGAATGCGTGCACCGCGTTGCTGGTCAGATACCAACCCGCTGCGGCCAGCAGGATCAACGCAAAAATTACAATTTTCATGGGGTCGTCTCGGTTCGGTTGCTCGATTCGTTCTCCGGAGGACCGCGCCGTCGCGGCCCTCGAGAGACCAAATCAGGCGGCCTTCATGTTCGCCGTGATGGTCGCGATCGCGGCGCGCGCGTCCTTCTTCACCGCTGCCGACTTGCTGGCCTCGATGATCTGGTTCTGGCGGGTGATGTGCGCCTTGTACGCGGCCATCGAGCGGGTCGCCTGCTGTGCGCGGGTCGCGGGTTTCGCCGACTTCGCGACGGTGACGGCCTTGGCGGCGGTCTTCGATTTGACGGTGGTCTTCGCGGTCTTTTTGCTGGTCTTCATGATGAGAATCTCCGGTTGCGTTTAGGTCAGTTAGAAGCTTGTTCCGAGGTTGAATAATAGCAGCATAAAGCATAAGAAACGTGAACAGATTCAACTATCTAGCTATTTATGCTGCTTTTATTATTGGGTGGCACGACATAACGCCCCGATTAGCCGAAAACGGCCGGAGACGGCTTGAGAGCGGACGTCCGCAGGGGCGTGGGGTTTGGATTGCCAGGTCGCGGATCGCCTGATGGGCGCCGTTGTGTGCCGTACACGCCAACGTGCTATAGGTTCGCGCCATGCGCTGGGAAGCCGTGAATGCGATGACCTTCGAAAGCGCGACGCATCGAGTCCGCCGCGTCGGGAATGTATGGCACGCCGAGCGCAAGTGCATCGACAACGATCCCTGTGTAAAAATCGGCCGCAATTTTTCCACGCAGATCGAAGCGACCGAAGCGTGTGAAGTGGACGCCTATCGAACTGCCAGCGGGAGGTAACGCCAGATGACACCGATCACTTTTCCGGAACAGACCACGATCTTCGCGAAGGATCAGCCGGAGTATCAGCCGCTGCCAGCGCACGTGAACGCCGCCGGCGTCGTCACCAGCTGCTGGGAATTGAGCGATGCGGAAATCGCCGAGCTCACCGAGACGAAAAAACTCTGGCTTCAATCGCACACGTTTGGCCACGCGCTGCAGCCGCTGTTGCCATCGGTCGAGATTCCATTGGAACTCGGCTGAAAAATGCACGTAGTTTGCTCATTGCCGTGGCCGCCGTCGGCGAATCACGCCTGGCGACCGACGCGCGACGGCGGAAAAATTCTCACCGATGGCTACAAGTCCTTTATCAAAGCCGTCGGCGACTGCGTTCTCGAGCAGAGAATTCCGCGCTATTGGACGCGCGACAAATTGGTGATCGCGGTCGGTTGTCGACCACCGAATGCACGCAGCTTCGATATCGACAACCGCATCAAAACGCTGCTGGATGCGATGCAACGCGCTGGCGTCATTGAAGACGACAAGCACGTCGACACGTTGATCGTGCGACGTGCCTCTAGCGATCCCCCGCACGGCTCGGTGATCGTGCGCGTCGAAGAAGTCTCGAAGCTACCGCCATCGTTCGAAGCGATGTTTGCTGACTGGTTTACCACCGACCAAGTTCCATCGTGCGCGCGCGGCGCGTATGCTGCGCGCCATGCATAGTCTGCATCTATCGTTGTGCACTCATCGATCGATTCGATTGCTGTGGCAAACGGCGGCCGGTTGTTTGGCGTCGCTGCTGTTGATGACGATTGCAACATGCCATTGATGCCGAAGACTCATCGTCCGCTCGGCGCAGCAACGCCGACCGACGTTGCGCGCGTTGATATCGAACGGCGCGGCACACGCACGCAGCGCGGCTACGATAACCGTTGGGGTCGCGCGCGCGCGCGATGGCTCGCTGAACATCCGCTGTGTGTGCTGTGCCGCGATCGTGGACGTGTGACGCCGGCTAACGTCGTCGACCACATCATCCCGCACCGTGGCGACCAGGCGCTGTTCTGGGATGACGCGACGAACTGGCAGTCGCTGTGCTCGCCCTGTCACAACTCGGTCAAGCGGCGCATCGAAGCAGCAGAATCGCGGCGCGCTCTCGCTTCCTCGTCCTCGTCGACCCCTGCCACCCGGCCGCGCGCGGGTAGGGGGGGTGCAACTGGAAGGCCTCTGGTTGAGGAACCGCGCCATAGGCCGAATTTTTGCAGTCGCGAAATGGGACACAGGGGGGGGTCCACCGGCGCGCCGGGGGCCATCGCACCGTTCGGCGGCGCGCAAACCCCGAGAAAACCCTTATGAAACTGCGCGTCGATATCTGGATCGTTCTGCTCATCATTTTAATTCTGCTCGGCTTCGGCGGCGGCGGCTTCGGCTACTTCGATCGCGGCTACGGCTTCGGCGGCGGCTCGCTGCTGCTCGTGATTTTGCTGCTGCTGATCTTCGTTCCGCGCTGGCGACAATGACCGCTGGGCGCAAACCGAAACCGACCTGGATGAAGCTGGTCACCGGCAACCCCGGCAAGCGCCCGCTCAATTCTAACGAGCCGATCCCGACGATGGGCATCGGCCCGCCGCCCGAAAAGTTCAAGACGATGAAGGACGGCGGCGCGGCCGCCACCGAAGTGTGGCTCGATATGGTCAACGCAGCACCGGCCGGGCTGCTCACGATCCTCGACCGCTCACAACTCGAGATGTTTTGCCGGGCCAAAGTTCGCTGGCTCATGGCCTGCGACAAGCTCGACACCTATGGCGAGGTCATCAAATCGCCGGTCCAGGGGATCTGGCAGCAGTCCCCGTACTACTCGATCAAGAAGGCCGAAGAGAAAACCATGCAAACCTGCATGGTGGAAATGGGGTTCACACCGTCCTCGAGGTCACGTGTCAGCATCGCAGCGAAGCGGAAGGGGAAAGCAGAGACGCCGTTCGACGATCTCAAGGAGCTCGGGGACTGACGACTACATCCTCACGGCGATCGCCTACGCCGAGGATGCCATCGCCGATACGCACGGGCTCACCTACGGGATCTGGATCCGACTGGCCGCGCGCCGCTTCCTGCGCGACCTGAAAGCCTCGCAATCGAAGCGCCCGCCGTTCGTGTGGAGCTCGACCCAGGCAATCAAAGCCTGCAAATTCATCGAGCGGCTCCCGCACATCGAAGGCCAGTGGGACACGAAGACCATTACGCTCTCGCCGTGCCAGTGTTTTCTGCTGGTACAGCTGTTCGGATTTCGCCGCCACAACGGCGCCAGGCGCTTCTCCACGGTCCTGTTCGCGGTCGCTCGCAAGAATGCCAAGTCCACGCTGGCCGCGGCGATCCTGCTGTACGTCTTTTGCATGGAGGCGGAGCACGGTCCGCAGGTGCTGTCGGCCGCGACCACCGGCGACCAGGCCCGCATTGTGTTCAACATCGCGCGCCGCATGGTGCTGCAGAACTCCGGCCTGCAGACCGCATTCACGCTCGAGGCTTTCGCCAACTCGATCGTGCGGTACGAGGCGGGCGGCGTGTTCCGGCCGATCAATTCCAAGGCCTCGACCCAGGACGGGCTCAACCCCTCGGCGCTGTGCTTCGACGAGCTGCACGCGCACAAGACCCGCGACCTGTTCGACGTGCTGCGCTCGGCGGCCGGCTCGCGCGAGGACCCGCTGTTTTTGTACACCACCACCGAAGGCTATGAGACGCCGGGACCGTGGCCCGAGATCCGCCAGTTTGCCAAACAGGTTCTCGATCGAATCCTGGTCGCCGACTTCATGCTGGTGATCTATTACGCCCTCGACGACGACGACGACGACTTCGACGAGACCAAATGGATCAAGGCCAACCCCATGCTCGGCGAGTCGGTGTCGCTCGAGAAGATGCAGGAGTACGCGACCGAGGCCAAAGCCCAACCCGGGGCGCTCTCCGAGTTCCAGATCAAGCGATTGAACCGGCAGGCCGCGGCCGCGACGGGCTGGGTGGACCTGCGACGCTGGCGCAAGTGCGGCGGTCCGGTCCCGCTCGACGAGCTCGTCGGCCATCCGTGCTGGGGGGCGCTCGACCTCGCGAGCACCCGCGACATGAACGCCTGGCGGCTGCTCTGGCTCAAGGACGGGATCTATTACACCTGGGGTCGCTACTGGGTTCCGGCGCTGGCCGTGGCGCAGCGCACCGAGCGCCGATCGGTGCCCTATGCGGGCTGGGTTTCGGCCGGATTTTTGGAGCAGACCGAGGGCGATGTTGCCGACTACAGGGTCATTCGTGAGGCCATCGTCGGCGATTGGGAGCGATTCAACCCCTCAAAAGTAGCGTACGATCCGTGGAACGCCACGCAACTTGCACTCGAATTGATCGAGGCCGGGGTGCCAATGGAGCAATTTATCCAAGGTCCGCGGTCCTACCATCCGGGGATGCAGGCCTGCGAAATGGCTTACATCGCGGGCAACCTGCGGCACGCGGGCAACCCCGTCCTCCTTTGGAACGCTGCCAACCTGGTGCCCCGCTATGACGTCAATCGCAACAGCGCCCCGGACAAGAAACGCAGCGCCGACAAGATCGACGGCATGTGCTCGCTCCTGATGGGCTTCGCGCTGGCCGCCGCCGAGGCGGGCAACGGGAACTCCTCGGGCTTCTTCGACGCTCCGGCGGTGGCGTGATGGCCACCCGCTCGAGCTTGCGGAAAAAGACCGCGGAGTTCTTCAACAGCTTCTTCGACTACGGCTCGGGCTCGCTGTCGCGCGGCTTCTATCCGGTCGCCGCCGGCGGCCAGGCGCGGCCACCGATCAACGCCGCCCGCGCCGGTACCGGAACCATCGTCACGCCCAACACCGCGATGGCGCTCTCGACCGTGTGGGGGTGCGTGTGGCTGATGGCGAACGCGGTCTCCTCGCTGCCGTTCATCCTGAACAAGCGCAGCGGGCCGAACCTGACCTACGGCGCACCGGCCTTCGATGTGCCGCTGTACACCGTCCTCAACACCCAGCCGAACCAGCAAATGTCGGCCGTGTCGTTCTGGAAGTTTCTGATCGTGAGCGAGGAACTGTGGGGCAACGGCTTCGCGCTCAAGACCCTCAACAGCCAAAATAATTTGATCGCGCTCGATCCGATCCGCCCTGAGTACATGGTGCCGTATCGCAAGCTGATCCCGAACACCATGCCGAAGCAGTACGAGATCCGCTATCGCTACTACTCGCCGCTCGAGGACACCGACTTCTCCGCGGACCAAATCTTCCACTGGAAGGATCGAACGCTCGACGGGCTGGTCGGGCTGTCGCGCATCGAGTACGCGCGCCACTCGATGGGCATCGCGCGCGCCGCCGAGGACGCGACCTCGGAGACGTTCAAGAATGGGCTGCGCGCCGGTGGCTTCATCAGGTACGGCGGCGTCGGCCAGTATCTCAATGACAAAAACCGCGAGCAGATCCGCGAGTCGACGCGCAAGTTCGTGACCGGCGGCCCGGAGTCGGGCGGCATCATGGTTCTCGAGGGCGGCATGGACTTCAAGTCCATCACCATGAATCCGCAGGACGTGCAGCTGCTCGCCTCGCGCCAGTTCTCCGTCGAGGACATTTGTCGTTGGTTCCAGGTGCCGCCGGTGCTGGTCGGGCACGCGGCCGCCGGTGTTACGGCCTGGGGCTCCGGCATCGAGCAGCTGTTGCTCGGCTGGTCCGCGCTCTCGCTGCGCTCGTACGTGCGCGGCATCGAGCAGGAAGTGCAGCGCTCACTGGTCGCACCGAAGGATCGGCCGAGCCAGTACCTCACGATCGACTTGGACGATCTGCTCGCCGCCGATTCCGCGGCGCGCTCCGCGCTCTATTCGACCTTCGCGCAGAACGGCGTGATGACCCGCAACGAGATCCGCGCGCGCGAGGATCTGGCACCGGCTGACGGCGGCGACAAGCTCACCGTCCAATCGAACCTGATCCCGATCGAGAAATTGGGCGAGACCCCGCCCGCGCCGCCGCCCACGCAGCACGTATTTTTGCCACCGCCGGTCCCGGCGAAGGAACCCGCACCATGAAACTGAAACACCGTCAAGTCCCGTTCTCCATCAAAGCCACCAAGGACGATGGCACCTTCGAGGGCTACGCGAGCGTGTTCGGTAACACCGACTCGTACCGCGATGTCGTGATGCCCGGCGCATTCGCCAAATCGCTCGCGAAGTGGAAGCAGCAGGACGCGATGCCGCCGGTGCTGTGGCAACACCGCAGCGATCAGCCGATCGGCTACACCACCGATATCGCCGAGGACGGCAAGGGCCTGGCGGTCGCCGGGCAACTGCTCATCAAGGACGTGCAGCAGGCCAAAGAGGCCTTCGCGTTCGCCAAGGCGAAAGTGGTGCGCGGCCTCTCGATCGGCTACGACCCGATGGACGAAGAGTACGACGGCACCACCAACGTGAACCGCATCCTCGAGGTCGATCTGTGGGAGTACTCGTTCGCGACGTTCCCGGCGAACACCGAGGCGACGATCACCCAGGTCAAATCATTACTGGCGGGCGGCGATCTGCCCTCGCTATCCGAATTCGAAGACTTCCTGCGCGAGGCCGGAAGTTTCTCACGATCCCAAGCCAAGGCGATTGCCGGCCACGGTTTGGTGCGACTGCTAGAACAGCGTGATGCTGACAAGAGCAACCTCGACAGCACGGAGGTCGAGTCGATCCTGGCACTGTTCAAAGAGCACCCCATCAAACTGTAGGAGAATTTCCGCATGAACATTCGAACCATGCGCCGCATCATCACGCGCGGCGTGATTGATATGGCAACGTCCCGGATCCTGGAATCCGAGGGCTATCTGTACTCAGGTCCGCTCGCGCTCGCCGACGGGCCGACCAGCGAAGCGCTGCGGCTCGCGATCAAAGCCGCGATCGAGGAGCACGGCAAAAAGGTAGCCGACGTCATGAAGGAGGTACAGGACAGCGTGAAAGCCAACGGCACCGTCGCCGAGGGCCTGAAATCTGCCGTCGCCAAACTCAACGAAGACGGCGCGAAGATGATCGCCGAGCACGAAAAATTGAAGGCGGAGAAGGCCGCGAACGACCAGCGCATCCTCGACCTCGAGCAGAAGATCCTGACGCGCGGCGGCCTCGGCGGTCCCGGCGGCGCGCAGAAGACGCTCGGCCAGCAGGTGATCGAGTCGGAGCAGTGGAAGGAGTTCGCGAAGCGCGCTGGCTCGCTGCGCTGTTCGATGATGCCGTTCAAGCTCAAGAACATCACCACCGTCACCGGCGGCGCGGGCGCGTTCCCTGAGTTCCTGCCGACTCCGGTCATTCCGCCGTTCCAGCCGCTGGTGATTCGCGATCTGCTGGACCACGGCACGACCGAGAGCAACCTGATCGAGTGGGTGAAGGAGACTCTGTTCACCAACGCCGCGGCGCCGGTCTCCGAGGGTGCGTTGAAGCCGCAGTCGGACATCACCTACGATCGTGTCAGCATTCCGGTGCGCACCATCGCGCACTGGATCAAGGCCTCGAAGCAGATCCTCGCCGACTTCAAACAGCTGATGACGCTCATCGACGGGCGCATGAATTTCGGTTTGAAGCTGGTGGAGGAACGGCAAATTCTGTACGGAGATGGCACCGGCGACAACCTGCTCGGACTGATCCCGCAGGCCACGGCCTATTCGAGCGCGTTTCATCGGCCAACCGACACGCGCATCGACGTGATCCGCCACGCGATGCTGCAGGTGAACCTGGCGTTCTACCCGTCGACCGGGATCGCCATGAGCCCGACCGACTGGCACGACCTCGAGCTCACCAAGGACAGCCTGGGGCGCTACATGATCGCCAACCCCACGCAATCGACGCCGGGCATGTTGTGGGGGCTGCCGGTGGCGCAGGCCTACAGCATGGCACCGGGCGAATTCCTGGTGGGAGCGCTGAAGCTCGCGTGCACCCTCTTCGATCGCGAAGAGGCGCAGCTGCTGGTCAGCAATGAGGACCAGGACAACTTCGTGCGCAACTTGGTCACCGTGCTCGAGGAGGAACGGATCGCGCTCGCGGTCTCGCGGCCGCAGGCGATCATCCACGGCTTCATCCCGTCGGGCGAGTCCACGCACTAACCGTAGTCGGGTGAAGGACATTGGTCGGGGGACACCCACCCCGGCCAATTTTCCCCGAAAACTGGAGAACCACAAAATGCCACAGTGCAAAGCGTTGAAGACCTTCGACAGCCGCTACGGCAAGGTCCGCTTGGGCGAGACGTTCGCGGCCGAGCAGGGCTACGCCGTTGATCTCAAGAGCAATGGCCTGGTCGAGATCCTGGGCGAGAAAAAGGCCGATCGCGAGCCGCAGCGAACTCAAGCCTTCGTCGGCGCGCCGCTCAACAAAGGCACGGACACGCTGGTGGGAAAAGGTACGGCGGACCCGTCGGGCGCTGGCGGGGGGAAACCGTTTGCGTCATCGCGAGCGGACCCAGCCTCACGCCGGGAGATTGCGCCGCCGTCCAAGCCGCCCAGTGCAAAACGATAGCCGTCAACACGAGCTTCCGCCTGGCCCTCTGGGCCGACGTGCTGTACGCGTGTGACGACGCTTGGTGGATCGCCTACTTCCCCGAGGTCGCCCGCGCCTTCCACGGCGAGCTGTGGACCATCAACCAAAACGCGCGCGATCGCTTCGACCTCAACTGGCTCCTCGGACTCGACAAAGCCGGCCTGTCGCGCGCTACGGGCGTCATCCACCAGGGCCAAAACTCGGGCTATCAAGCTGTCAGTCTGGCCCATCTATTCGGCGCTGCCCGAATCCTACTGCTCGGTTTTGATTTCGGCCGCACGCACGGCCGCGCTCACTGGCACCGCGACCATCCCCCGGGTATGGGCAACGGCGGATCGTTTGCGGCCTGGATTGCGCACATGAACGTGCTCGCCGCCGAGCTCGCGGCCGCCGGCGTCGAGGTCATCAACTGCAGTCGCTACACCGCGCTGACCTGTTTCCCGCGCATGTCGATCGAGGAGGCCCTGTGCAAATCATCTTGTCGCCCTTGACGCTGCTGGCCTGCGTGGCGCTCGGCATCGCGCTCGGCAAACGACGCCCGGCCGACCCGCTCGAGCACGGCTTCGATACGATCGTGATGCGGATCGACCTCGGGCGCGTGTTCGTGTTTCGGATCTGGCTCGGCCGCGCGTTGATGAAGCTCTCGCTGTGGGTGATCGGCGGCCGCGCGATCGTCCTCGAGTTCCCGGATTAATTGCAATGCAAATAATCCCGACGCGCGGCCGGCCCTCTCTGATGCAGCGTTTTTTCTCGCTGGGCCAGCCGCAGGAACCCGGTGTGGTCGTGATCGACTCGGACCAGCTGGTGCTGTACCAGAGCCTGAAAATTCCGCGCAACTGGGAGCGGCTGATCGTGCCGCCGATGCTCGGCTTCGTGGCGAAGACCAATCGCGCGTTCGCCAAATATCCCGACCGCGCCTGGTACGCGTTCGGCGGCGACGATGCGATCGGCCGCACGCCCTACTGGGACAGCCAACTCGCGACGCAAGCGCTCAAGGGCAAAATCGCCTGGGGCAATGACCTGATGGCCGGGCACTGCACGCACCCGTTCATCCCCGGAGACCTGGTGCGCGCGATGGGCTGGGTCTGCCACCCGGCCTTCAAACACCTGTACACCGATTCGATTTGGGAGCACATCGCGATCAAGGTCGGGATCGACTGCTACTGCCCGGAGATCATTCAAGAGGCGCACCACTACACGAACGGCAAACTGGAGCGCGATCGCACCAGCTTGGAACGCATGGAGCAGCTCGACGCAGCGACCTTCAAAACCATCGACCTCGAGGATCTCGAGACGAGGGCGCGGGCGTGCGTCTCCTCGCGGTGATCGCCACCTATTGCATCGCGCACCGCGACGCGAAGCTCTCGGCGCACCTGTACGACGCGCTGATCCATACACCACCGCGGGCCGACTATCAGGCGCTCGTCTCCGTGGTCGCGCATCCGGTGCTCGCGCTGCTGGCGCCGGCCGGTGCGCTCATGAACATCTGCGGCTGGCGCAAGATCATCACGCGCGGCGAGACCTCGCACCGCACCGTCACTCCGCTGCAGTCGATGCAGATCCGGCGTACCGACTCGGAGCCGCATCCGGGCTTCGACTTCCTGCTCTGCCTGCACGATTTTTTCCAGGTTGGCCGACGCCACAAAAACGTGCGCGAGCAGTGGAACTCGAGCCACCATCAAGAGGATTTGCGCGAGTGCCTGAACCTCGCGCTCAAGATGGGCGTGATGACACCGGGTGAGCGCAGCGCGCTCGAGGCCGAGCCGGCGCTGATCGAGGGCGGCTGTTCGATGGGCGTCTACCCGGGCGACTTCGTGCGCGCGACGCTCGAGAAAGTCTGGCCGCTGTATCAGGAGTTCGCGCGCCTGCATCGCGGGCGGTTCATGCGCTATGACCCGGTGCAACGGCGCTGCGTCGCGTTCCTGGCCGAGCGCATCGAGACCCACTTCATCCTGAAGGAATTGCGGCGACGCTATTCGATCCCGCTGCCGCGCGAACTGTTCGGCTGTCTCACCGCCTGCTGGGAAGGTCCGTGGGAAGCGGGGCGGATCTGATGCGCATTTTCACGGTCCTCAAATCGGGACGCGAATATCTGCCGTTGCACGTTCGGGCCCTCAAGCGCCAGATCGAGCAGCACAGCGCAACGCCGCACGAGTTCGTCTGCCTGACCGACATCCCGGTCGCCGGCGTCGAGTGCATCCGGCTCGATCACGACTGGCCCGGCTGGTGGGCGAAGATGGAACTGTTCCGGCCGGACCTGCGCGGCTCGATCCTGTACTTCGATCTCGACACCGTGATCACCGGCTCGATCGAGCCGCTGTGTCAGGTCGCAGGCCTCACGCTGCTCAGGGACTTCTATCGCGACGGTGCGCCGGGCCACCAGCCCGAGGGCCTGGGGTCCGGCCTCATGCTGCTCCCCGAGGCCGATCGCATGACTCCGTGGCTCTCCTTCAGCCGTAACCCCAAACTGCTCATGAATCAGTTTCCGGGCGGCGATCAGCGCTTCCTCGAGATGCACTACCAACACCGGGCGGCGCGCTGGCAGGATCTCGTCCCGGGGGTCGTCAGTTGGAAAGTGCACTGCGCGCAGCGGGGCACCGTGCCGAAGGCCGCCGCGGTCGTCTGCTTCCACGGCCAGCCGCGCCCCTGGGCCGTCCCGCGCTTCCAAAATCTGTACCAGGAAGCCGCGCCGTGAGGGTGTTCCACGTGGAGACATGGCCGCTCTTTCCCGGAGGATCGCCGACAAAAGCGTATATTCCGAGCGCAATCCACTCACCGGAGGCCCTATGAGCAGCCCGTCGCCCCCGCCACCGTATCTGTCCTACATCACGCTGGCCGACGCCAAGGGCCAGCTGTCGATCGACGACGGCCTGACCATCCATGACGCGAAGGTCACGCGCCTGATCGGCTCGGCGATCGACTGGGCAGAGAACTTTTGCGGCCGCTCGCTCGGCCAGCTGCTCGAGCTCAACAGCCCGGGCGACTCGCCCACCACGCCGCTGCCGGAGCCGCTGGACTCGCCCCACTACACTTCGCCGCCGATGCCCGAGGGCGTGCTCGCGGTCGAGGGCTGGTCGGAGGGATGGACGCTGCAGGACTGGCAGGATTACTACAAAAACAATCCGCTGAACACGAACTATGCTGCACCGCTGCGGCGCGACATCAAGGAGGCGATCCTGCTCAAGATCGAGCAGCTGTTCGACCGCAACACCGACAACTGGGAGCTCCTTGAGACGACCTCGCAGCAGATGCTCCTGCCGTACCGCGTGGGGATGGGCGTATGAGTTGCGGAGTGTGCGGCAGGATCCGCGCCCATCTGCCCGCAGCGATCCGCGCGCGGCTCGCCCAAGTTGAAGCTAGAATGCGCCATACACCACCGCCGCGACCGCCGGCGCCTACGGGCGCACCGTCGCCACGACACTTGCCGGAAATCCCTCCGGGTGGCGACGGCGGAGCGACCATCGCGCAGACCCAGGCCGAGCATCGTTATCCGCCGACCAGCTATCCGTCGATGCCGCACGGTCCGGGTTGCTGCTGTGTTGGCTGCTTGCAGGATCGCGCGTCATGAGGCGGCGCGAGATCCGGCCGACGCAATCGGGCGAGCTCCGCCACGTCTGCAACATCGAGCAGCGCATTCCCGGTACCGACTCGACCGGCGCACCGTCCACCGCCTACACGCTGTTCGCGGAAAATGTGTACTTCGCGATCGACGACTGGAAACCCTACGAAAGCCAGCAGGCCAATGCGGTCGAGCGCACGATCGCGACCCGCATCCGGATCCGCTACCGGCCGGGCATGTCGGGCGCAGCCTCGGGGACGTTCCGCCTCGTGTACCAGACCAACCCCGGGAGCTCGCCGCCGGTCTACGAAATTTACGACGTGCTCGGTGCGATCCGCGATATCAACCTGCGCGTTGAAATGCAGCTGACGTGCGCGATGCGCGACGCGGCGGGCTACCGCGCCGGATCTCCACCGTGAGCGATACCGTCGTCATCGAAGGCCTGGCGCTGCTCACCAAGCAGCTGAACGCGCTGGCCTCGCTCGAGGAAGGCCAGGCGCTCAAGCGCGCGGTCAAGGCCGGGATCAAACAGGCGCTGCTGCGGGCGCAGCAGATCATCCCCGTCGGCACGCTGCCGCATCGCACCTACAAGGGGTTGCTGGTCGCGCCGGGCTTCGCGCGCGACTCACTGCGCACGATCTCGACCATCAACCCGGAAAAAAATATAGCGAGCGGCCTCCTCGGTGTGCGCAAGGAGGCGTTCTACATCCTGCAGTTCATTGAGCTCGGCACGCGCTTCTATCCGGGCGAACCGTGGATCCGCCGCGCCCTCGAGGAAGCGCGCAGCGATTGCGAGGCCGAATTCGTGGCGAGCATTGCACGCTCGATCGAGCGGGCGGCGGCAACGACATGAGACTCGAAACGGATTTCCGCACCTGGCTGCTGGATGAGCCGACCGTCGCGGCGCTGGTCGCCGGGCGCATCTTCGGCCTGGTGCGCGAGCCGCAGGCGCTGCTGCCGGCGATCAACATCCAGCGCATTTTCACGCGGCGCGGGCAGACGTTCTGCGGGGTCGTGCCCTTGGTCTCGGCGGACCTGCAGGTCGATTCGTTTGCGATCGACGGCGACGGCGCGTGGGCGCTCGCGGCGACGCTGCGGCTCGCGCTCAAGAATTTTTCCGGGCCGATGGGCGCGACCCAGGTCGATAAAGTTTTCTTGGTGAACGAGTTCCCGTTAGTCGATCCCGATCCCGGGATCATTCGAGTGGTGCAGACCTACAACTTCTGGTACGTGGAGGATTGACGATGACTACAGCATCTCCCTTGGAAACGCCGTTTGTCGGCGGGATTTTTTGGGCGGTCGGCGACGGCGCCTCGCCCGAAACGTTCACGCGCTACTGCGCGGTCGATGCGATGTCCGGCATCGGCTCGGCCAACTCGCTGATCGACGTGACCACCTTCTGCTCGATGGGCGTGAAGGAATACATCGCGGGCCTGGCCGACGGCAAACAGGTGACGATCGGCGCGAACTATTTGATGGGCGACTCGATCCAGGAAGGCCTGATCCTCGACGTCGAGAACAAGGTCAAGCGTAATTTCGAGGTTCAGGTCGATGGCGTCTCGCCGTTCCGCCTGTTCCATCTGACGCTCGCCATGCTCGACTGGGAACTGGATCCGCAGGTCGCCAAGCAGAACGTCATCAAGTTCATCGGCAAAATCAGCGGCAAGATCCTGCGGTCATGAGTCTGCTCGAGGGCAGCGTGGAGATTCGCGGCGTCACCTACACGGTGCGCGAGATCAGCGGGCGACACATGCGCGAGGTCCGAAAGCGCTTGAAGGATTCGCCCGAGACCGTCGAGGCCTATCTCGCCTGGGCCTGCACGATCGAGCCGAAGTTCGCATCCGAATCGGTCGCCGCCGATGAATCGCACCTGGTCTTGAAGACCCTGAGCGAGAAGGCTTTCGCACTCTCGCAGGCACCTGTAGCCGAGGAGGAACCAAAAAACGACTGACGCCTGAGCAGCTATTCGAGCACCGGCTCGCTGCGCTGCTCGGGCGTTCGTTGGGGGAACTCGATGAGCTCGGAGTCACTGAGCTCGCACGCTGGGCGCAGTATTGGATCGAGGAACCCTGGGGTAGCGTGCGCGACAACATGCACGCGGGCCTGATTATCACGGAGCTCATGAAACCGCATCTGCCAGAGGGCGCAACGATGTCGATCGACCAGTTCATGCTCAAGTCGAAAGCCGAACTTGACGAGGCCGCGCGCGCGCGCATCGTCGCCGCGCTCTCGGCAATGGCCGCCGCCGGTGAACGCGCCGCGCGCCGCGAGAAAAAGCCATGACCGATTTAGCCGCCCTCGTCGTTCGGATGCAGGCTGACAACAGCCAGTACCAAAAAGCGCTCGAGCAGGCCACCAGCAAACTCGCTCGATTCGGAAAGGATCAGCAGAGCCTGGTCAAAGACATCGGCGATAAATTCAAGGAATTTGCCGGGCAGTTCGCCGCCGCCTTCACCATCGACAAGATCGTGGAGTTCTCCGCCTCGGCGATCGAGGGCGCGGCATCGCTCGAAAAATTCTCGCAGATCAGCGGCGTCTCGGTCGAGGAATTGGGATCGCTGCAGATCGCGATGGCGGGTAGCGGCGTCGATGTGGACGGGCTCTCGCAGGCGTTCAAGAAACTGAACGTCGCGGCTTCTACTGCAGCGGGCGACGGCAACAGCAAAGCCGCGATCGCCTTCAAGCTGCTCGGGATCAACGTGCGCGATTCGAGCGGCAACATCAAGGATGCCGCGACGCTCAACGATGAAGTTGCCGATTCGTTCTCGAAGACCGCTGACGGGGCGAACAAGGTCGCGATCGCCGTGGCGCTCTATGGCAAGCAAGGCCAGCAGATGATCCCGGTATTGGATCAGGGCTCGGTCGCGATGAAGGCGCAGCAGCAGGCCGCGATCGACGCGGGCGCGGTGCTCTCAGGTCCAGCTGCGGAGGCTGCCGAGGCCGCCGAGAAAAAATTTGCGCAGCTGGCCGCCACCACCAAAGGGCAGCTGTCGGTCGCGATCGTCACAGCGTTGACGCCAGCGCTCAATGACGTCGCCACCGCTTTTACGGGTGCGTACAACAACTCGGATCTGTTCCGCCTCGCAGGCGACGGCATTGCCCTCGTCTTCCGCACGGTCGCCTCGATCGTGGCGGAGGTCGGCCGCGAAGCCGAGACCGTGATCGTCACCTTCAAGGGTGTGGGAGCCTACGCGGCGGCCGCCGTCCAGTTAGCCAAGGGCAATTTGAGCGAGGCCAAAGCGATCATCGCGGACTTCGATGCCGAGAACGCGGCCACGCAACAGAAGTGGGCCGACGTCCAAAAGCGGATTTGGGGCGAGCAGACGCAGGCGCAGATCGACGCGGCGAAGAAGGGCGCGGCAGGCGCGGCGGAGGCGGCCAAGCCGCAGACCGGCAATCTCGAGGAGGCCGTCAAAACGAACGCGGCCGATCAGGCGCTCAAAAAATTCTCGGAGGGATTGAAGGAACAGGCCGATGCCTTCGGCTTAGGCGGCGCGGCGGCGGTGCGCTTCAAGCTCACGGTCGGCCAGCTCGGCGAGGATATGAAGATCGCCAGCGACCAGGGCAAAGAGTTTGCCGCGAGCGCCATCAAGGCCGCCGAGGCGCTCGAGCAGAAAAAAGACACGAAGACGGTGACGGACTACACCCAAAACCTGGTGAAGCAAATCGCTGCGCTCGACCAAGGCGCGCTCGCCGCTGAAAATTACGCGCTGCATTCCGGCGCGCTCGGCCTGGCGCTCGATGGTCTCGGCAAGAAGGGCGACGCCTATCGCGAATCGATCATGAAAGCGAAGGCCATCCTCGTCGATGAGGCGGATGCGAAGGCCGTGCAGGCGCTCGCCGACAAAGCCGACGTGCTCGCGGGGAGACTCAACAAAGCCGCCCTCGCGGCGTTCGATCTGCAGAATGCGCTGCTGAAAAAGAATCTCGAGGCACAGAACAACGTCGCGGGCCAGGCCGGGCTCGAGCAGCTGGCGACCGAGCGGGCCCACGTCGATGCCCTCTCGAAGATCCAGGAACTGAACCTGCAGGCGGCGCAGATCAATTCGGTGCTCGCGGATCAGGAAGCGAAAATTGCGCTCGCCCGCTCGGCCGGGCAGATCACCGATATCGACGCGATGAATCAGCAGGCCGCACTGCGCGCCAAAGCGATCACCGACTTGAACGGGATTTACACGGCCGAGCAGGGCATCGCTGCCACCGCCAACGATCCCGCGATGTCCGACGGCGTGCGCAAGTTCGGCGTCCAGATCGACGCGCTCAAAGTGCAGATGAACACCTTCGATACGCAGATCCGCACCGGCCTCGAGGGCGCGTTCGCGCACAACTTCTCGGATCTGATCACCGGGGCGAAGTCCTTCAAGCAGGTGATCATCGGGTTCCTGCAGGACATCGACAAGCAGTTCGTCGACATGATCGCGAAGCAGTACGCGCAGAAACTGTTTGCTGCACCGGGCGCGGACGGCAGCGGCGGCGGCGCTTTGGGCGGCCTGGTCGGATTGCTGGGAGGTCTGGCGGGCGGCGGCGGCGCGGCGACTTCGATCGCCTCGACAGGCGCCGCCGCGGCCGGCACCGACACCGGCGCACTCGCGAGCACCATCATGCCGTTCGCCTCCGGCGGCACGCTCGACGCGGGCAAGGTCGGCTTGGTCGGCGAGGCGGGACCCGAGCTCGTCTACTCGGGCTCGCAGAACATGAACGTCATTCCGGCAGGCGTCGGCGGCAAGCAGGTGAGCGTCACGAACCACTTCACCATCCAGGCGCCGGGCGGCACGATCAGCCGCGCCTCGCAAATGCAAACGGCCGCGGCCGCGGCGCGCTCACTCTCGCAGGCCAATCGGCGCAACAACTCATGAGCACCATCACGCCGGATCTGGCCGAGACCTTTCCCAACTGCCCGACCTACGGCTTTATCTCGGAGCCGAATTACCTGGTCAAAATCACGGCGCGCGAGGGCGGCTTCGAACGGGTGCAGCGCGTGTGGGCGCGGCCGCTCTTGAAGTTCACCGGCGTACCGTTCGGTGATCAGCCGTTCGATGACATCGAAGACATCTTGGATTTCTGGCACGCGATGGGCGGCTTCTCGACGCCGTTCCGCTTTCGCGACTGGACCGATTACAAGTCCTGCCGATTGCAGGCCACACCGGCCGCGACCGACCAGCCGCTAATCGCCTCCGGAGACTCGCCGCCCTCCTGGCGCCTGGTCAAGCAGTACGTCACCAAAAGCGGCCGCACCATCCAGCAGCGCGAGATCACGCGGCCGATCGGATCCACCATCCTGATCGCGAACAACCTGGGCGCGCCGCAGACCGATTGGACGCTCAACGAATCGACAGGCCTGCTGGTCGCGGGCGGCACGTTCACCGGCACGCCGCACAGCTGGGGCGGCGAGTTCGATGTGTGGTCCCGGTTCGATGCGATCTTCAATCCGTCGATCTCCGAGCACCAGGTGATGAACGTCACGGTGCAGATCGCGCAGAAGCGTGAGCCGCTCGCGTGAACTTCTACACCATGCCGCTGCCGGTGCTCGCGCTGATCCTTGCCGCGCTGATCTGGGCGCTGTGCGTAAGGGAGCGAAAGTGAGCTGGCTGTGGTGGATCGTCGGCGGCGTGGTCGGGGTCGGGGTGATCGCGCTCGCCGTCGTGCTGCTGTTCTTCACGGACTATTCGAAGTGAAGACGATTCCGCCGCTGCTGCTTGCGGACCTGAAGCTGCAGACCACCACCCTCGCGTTCCTGTGGTCGATCACCATGCTGAACGGTCGGGTGATTCGCGGCACCGAGCATGACCTCGATATCGACATGCCGGTGGACGGTGCGCACTCGCCGCCGCAATGGCCGCCGGAGTCCGCCGGCCTTTACTACGCGATCGCCAACGTCACCGCCGGCGATATCGCCAACAACTCCGATATGTCGGTCGACAATCTCTCGGTCGACGGCGCGGTGCCGCAGGCTCCCTACACCGAGATCCTGGACGTCACGGTCGATGAAATCGAAGCAGGCCTCCTCGACATGGCGCCGGTTGCGGTCTACGTCTGCAACTGGATGGCACCGGCGCACGGTTGCTTCGAAATCAAGTCCGGATTCCTGGGTGCGATCACCAGCGACTCGGACGGCAAATACACCACCGAGGTCCGCGGCCTCTCGCAGCTGCTCCAGCAGATCGTCATCCAGACGCACAGCGCGACCTGCAACGTCGTCAAATTCGGCGACGCGCGCTGCAAGTTCAACGTGGCCGCGATCACCATCACCGGCACGGTCGCGACCGCGATCAATGGCATTTCCTTCGATGCCGATCTCGCGCAGGCCTCGCCGCGGCCGCCCTACAGTTATGTCGGCGGCACGCTCACCTTCACGAGCGGAGCGAACACCGGCTTTGCGCGCGAAGTGAAACTGGATCCGAACACCAACGCGGGCGTGCTCGAGGTCTGGGAGGCCTTTCCGGAAGTGATCGCGAATGGCGATGCCTACACGCTCTCGCCGGGCTGCGACCGGCAATATCTGACCTGCAAAAATATCTACAACAACCTGGTCAACAACCGCGCCTACGGCATCTTCATTCCCGGGACCGATGCGATCCTCGCCGGTCCGACCGCGGTCGCCGCTCTGTGATCGCGCCCGCGACACTCACGACCAAGGCGCGCGAGTGGCTCGGCGTGCGCTTCGTGCACCAGGGCCGCACCCGCTTCGGCTGCGATTGTTTGGGATTCATCGCGGGCGTCCTGGGCGAGCTCGGCGAGCCGCTGGCGCTGAAGCTCCTGCCATCGAACTACGGGCGCGAGCCGCAAGGCCTGCTGCTCGAGACCCTGACGAAGAACTGCAAGCAGATCCCGCTGCAGCCGGGCGCGCTGCTCTTGATCGAGTGGCCGCTGTCGAACTTCCCGTCGCACGCCGCGCTCTTTACCGGCGCGTCCATGATCCATTCGTATGAGGCGGCCGCGCATGTGGTCGAGCACGGCTATCGCGCGCCCTGGCTTACCCGCACCGTGAGCACCTGGGCACTGCCCGGGGTGACCTATGAGTAATCTCGGCCAGGCCGCCCTCATCGTCGTCGGCACCGTCGTCGGCGCGTACTTCGGTGCGCCGCAGCTGGGCTTCGTCTTGGGCTCGCTCGCGGGCTCGGTGCTGTTCCCGACGCAGCTACCGCGCGGCCCGCAGATGACCGACAACCGCACAACCACCGCAACCATCGGCGGCCCGGTGCCGATCGTGTTCGGCACGGCGGATGTGGCGGGCACCGTGATCTGGCTCGCGCCCTATGTGCAGACCACCAATCACTCGAGCGCCAAGGGCGGCCCGCAGCAGACGACCTACCAGTACAACCAGTCGATTGCGATCAGCCTGTGCGAAGGGCCGGTCGGCACCATCCTGCGCATCTGGGAGAACGGCACGATCGTGTACGACATTCGCCCGCAGCAGGTGGCGAATACCGATTTGAATTTGCTGGCCGAGACCGATCTCGAGTACGCCAACCGCTTGACGGTGAGCGCGCTGTATGCCGAGACCTTCGTGTT
>Ga0210410_10000575_pt1 | contig 39429 bp, 35 predicted proteins | sample IncBWC4MmetaG_FD_161058 | JGI IMG/M metagenome (GOLD analysis project Ga0210410, IMG submission 161058) | Forest soil microbial communities from Barre Woods Harvard Forest LTER site, Petersham, Massachusetts, United States - Inc-BW-C-4-M | ecosystem: Environmental > Terrestrial > Soil >...
CATCGCATCCTGGGGCTGTAGAAGGTCCCAAGGGTTAGGCTGTTCGCCTATTAAAGCGGTACGTGAGCTGGGTTCAGAACGTCGCGAGACAGTTCGGTCCCTATCTGGTGTGGGCGCAGGAGAATTGCAGGGAGTTGTCCCTAGTACGAGAGGACCGGGATGAACAGACCTCTTGTGTACGAGCTGTCCCGCCAGGGGCACCGCTCGGTAGCGAAGTCTGGAAGAGATAATTGCTGAATGCATCTAAGCAAGAAGCTCGCCCTAAGATAAGTTCTCCCAATCCGCTTCGGCGGATAAGAAGGGCAGTCGAAGACTACGACTTTGATAGGCTGGAGGTAGAAGCGCAGCAATGCGTGAAGCTGACCAGTACTAATCGCCCGTTCGGCTTAATCATAAAACTTTCTCAAGCTGTTTTTGTGGCGACTCGACAGGAGTCGCCGTGAGGCAACTCGGTAAGAGTTGTACTGAGAAAGAGCAAAGCAGGCCTCGGTGAGAGGCCTCAAGCCAAAGTATAAAAACAGTGCGTTCGACAAAGAGTCGAACTTGTAATGCCAGCCAAATTCTGTTGTCGCACTCGCGACCCTCTGCTCGGGAGAGCATGGGGAAATTTCGCGAGTAAAAGTTTCCTGGTGGTCATACCGCGAGGGTCACACCCGTTCCCATCCCGAACACGGAAGTTAAGCCTCGCCGGGCCGATGATACTGCACGGGTAACTGTGTGGGAACGTAGGTCGCCGCCGGGATTAAAACTGAAAAGGCCGGTCCGGTTTCTACCGCGACCGGCCCTTTTGTTTTTGCTACTTCTTTCCCGCGTGGCTTCTCAAACTAAAAGTTTGGCGCTGGAGAGGAAGATGGATTTGCATCTACGGGCATTTTTGGATCCGAGATTTTTTCTTTTTCGTCGACGGCAAACAACAGATAGTCGCTGAACTGGTGGCGCCGGTGCATGCGGTGGCCCTTAAAATCAAAATACAATTCCGCGGTCTGGGGAAGCCATAATTTTGCGTTGTATTTGCGGAAGGCGACGGGTCCGTAGTCGACAGATACATGCTCTGCTTTCAGCTGGATTTCCGGAAGGGGGGAAACAATGTCCGTCTCGAGCCGAACCACTTGAAATGTGTCCGCCGCAATCCACGCGCGTCCTCGCAGAGGAACCGGTGTCAACCGGCCTCCGAGGCGGTACCCGCGCAGGCGTGAAGGTTTATCCGGCTTCTGCCGGAAATGGACTTGCCAGGCGAGACCTCCATTCCACCGGCTCAAGCCTTCGCAGCTGAGCTGGAAATCTTCTATGTAGTTGGGATGAAAAACCAGGACGAGGGAAGGCAATCCGATGGTGGCGATTTGCTGTGGAAATAACGAGGGATCCACGCTGCCATTGCGATACTCCTCCACGTCCAGCATCCCCTTTCGCACCTCCTGAATGCCCACCACGTAGCTGAACGAACGTGATTCCCGCACCGACGGAAAACCGGAGTGGTCCAAAAGTTCATTTTCCACTTTCTCCGTGGCGGTGATTTTGTTTACGGAATCGATGAAATCGTGGACTCGCTTCGCTGCTTCCTCCTGGACCTGTTGAAGAGGGCAGGCGACACCGGGTTCGACGGCAGGCATGCTTTCGTCGACGTCCGGGGGCATCCATTTCGGCGGGGGAGCGAGATCGGCGGCAATCGAGGCCGCCTTTGTTGAGGACGGTGGTGCCGGCATAAGCACAGGTGTCATCATCGGCGGGGCCGTCGATGCGGAAGTCTCTGTTTTCTGCAAGGAATCCATCAGTTGCCGAGCGGCAGCAGCGTGCGAGTCGTTGGGTTGCGCTTCCAGAAACGCCTGTAGGATTTTGATCGCGCGTGGCCTCTCGCCCCGATGTGCCAGTGCAAGCGCAAGGAAGACCTGGGCGCCCGCGGCTCGATCCTTGCCTAGCTCAATGGCGTGCTCGGCATGAGTCTGCGCTCTCTCGTACTCTGCCTGCCGCACATAAGCGCTTGCGAGTTGCTCCTCGTAGCGCCAAGAAGAAGGTTCTGCTTCCGCGGCTTTCGAGAGGTAGCTGATTGCCGAGGGCAGATCGGCGTCGCGAAGGGCGATCTGCGCCAGAGCCGAGAACGACAAAGCATGTCGTGGATAAATCTGAATGGCCTTTTCCCAATAGGACTTTGCCTGCGTCCAGTCGTTTTTGGTCGACCAATAGACACCCCAGAGATAGTTAACATCGGGGTTTCCCGGAGCGGAACCGGAGAGTTTTTCCAAGTACTTCCGAGCCTCCTCAGGCTTGTCCGCACGAATGGCTTCGAGAGCTTTGTTTAGGTCTTTTTGGGCATTGGGCGCCAGCAGAGGTGCCGTTGAAGAAGGCTGGGCCGTTGCATCCGAGGACTCGGGTACCAGGGTCAAATAAGCGTACTGGTTTTGTCCGGCGATAGAGAGTTCGACCGTCTCCGACACCTTCTTGTACCCTGGCGCGACAACTTCCGCCGTATATCGCCCGACCGCCAGGTCTGGAAACTGTACTTCGCCGGAGCGGAGTGTCCCAAACCCTGCCGAACCGCCGCCAAAATTGATAAGATTGACCGCCGCCATCCCCGTAAAGGGCGTCCCATCAGGGGATAGAATCTTGATAGTGATCGTGCTCGAAGCCAGCGGTGTTCCCCCCGTCTGCGGGTTTTGCTGCGCAGGTCGCTGGGCCATGGCCACAGCGCTAGCTGATAAACACAGGATCAGAAGTCGCGCGATATGCCGGGACGGGAATTGGCACTGGGTAACCACGGGAAAAACTCCTTGTCGGGACAGGATACGACCGAACCGTTCGCGTTCTTTTTCCCTTACGTTCGTGATTGCGTCCGTCGAGAAGTGCTAAGCATTTTGACACGCTGGAAGCGCTTTAGGTAGCCGAAATTATGCTTTGGTCTTGAGTTACCGGTAGGGACAAGGAGGTACGCCTCTGGGGAGTGGCTCCGAGGAGATGTTCGGGTAAGTACTATTGACTGGAAACATTGGGCGGACTACGTTGGAGACTCCCCTCTTCGGCCGGATGGCAGAGCATTCTATCGGAGGTCAGGCATGCCCACGAATTCCTCCTCAAACACCGTTCACCACAAGACCAAAACTGCCTTGGACGAACGCTGGGCCAAGCTGCGCAACCATCCGCGGGTCGTGTCGCGGGTGAAGTTTCAAGTGGAGTGGGAGGAAGGGGCTTCGCCGCAGCGCGCCAACGGCGTCACTGTGGACGTAAGCAAATCAGGCTGCCTGGCTGTGGTGGGAGCGGGCCTGCCGCTGCGCCAGCGCGTGCGCCTGATCAATCCCGAGAGCGGCCGGGTGGCCGAAGCCCAGGTTGTGTGGCGCGATCACGAAGCCTGGGATGTAGGGCTGGAGCTCGTCGATCCGGATGCCTCGTTCTGGGGCGTGAAATTCTAGCGTAATTCCTCGAAGGTTTGCCCCTGTTCAGACAGTCGAGCGGGCGGCGCGTGGCGCTTTGAATAATTTCGTTTTCCCCACGGATGGGCCACGATCGGGCAGCGCGTCGCGCACGTCTACCTGCGGAACGTCATCTCACGAGGGTGTCCTTCGAAGTGCACCCTTCCTGAAGTACGAAAATGGTACTCTCCCACAGTTCATGCGCGAACATTCACAACAGGAGCAAAGGCTGCCCCACCCGCCAATGACTGGCTACAGAAGTTGATGTATTGGGCGGGCAATGTAGCAAAGCTTATCGCGCCTGGACCCGGCACTGAGGTTGCTTTGCCAATTATTTTCCTCACCCCTTGCGAAAGTGGAGCCGTGGGGCGACCGGGACCCAACGGTACATGGTCTTGCCAGCAAATATACTAACCTATGGGGGTACTCGTTTCATTCCGAGCTATTATGGACGAACAAAGATTCTTGAATGCATGCCGACTGCAAGAGGAAGGGAAGTTCGTTGAAGCTTCCAAAGAATTCCTCCAAATCGCAGAGTTTACGGCAGACCCCTAGACAAAGCTGGTGTAATGCTCCAAGCGACTCATATCCTGGCAACATTGGGACAACTCGATACCGCCGAGTCAAAACTGAACACAGTGCGCGCATTGATCAAAGAACACACACCCGCAAACACGAGTGAAGAGACTGTGGCACTGGAACTCTTCCTGGATTTTGAGGACGCAAACCTCTCCTGGCTCCGGGACGACAACCGGGAGGCCGTGCTAAAAAAGCTTGAAATGGCGCTCAAGAAATACACGCCGACACTGAAAGAGTCGCCTTCTCGCTACTCTTATGAGGGCCTTCAGATCCGCCGCGCTTTTATCCTCGCCGACCTTGGTCGTTGGAAAGAGGCCCTGCCTATCCTAGAGGGGATAACGTCGCCTCAGGAATACAGAGAGGGCGTTGCATTCTACTTGGGGCATTGCTACGTTTCCGGTAAAGAGTACAAGAAAGCAAAACCCTACCTCGTAGAGGCTCTCAAGCTAGGCTTGCCCCCCAGCCTTGAATACCGAGCCCATAATGAACTTGGAATTGTCTACTTCGCACTCGGAGGCTATGCACAGGTGAAAATTGAATTGAGAAAACGCTCCAAAGTGCAGAACCTACATACTTGAAGGATAGCCAAATCTTGAAAAGGCTTGAAACCTGCTGTCGCCAGTTGGGACTCAAGACTGAAGCCGAACACTACGCCCGCATGACAATGCGTTCTTGATGAACTCCGCTGATTAGATGACGGGGCGGACGGGTGACGCGTCCTTAAACCGTTGAGACAGTTCTGGGTGGGCACCCCTTGGGTTTTGTTTTGCCAAAGGGTGCGGAAGTTGATTTTTCCTTATTCCATTCCTAGATCCCCACCATCCTCACTTCCTACTACTCACCAACCACTACCCACTCCCCCTCCGTGACGCAGCGGACGGTTACACGCTACACTTTAGCCCCGGATTCCATAGTCAAACGCGGACCGGAGGGCGCATGCGCGCAGTGGTGACAGGCGGGGCTGGCTTTCTCGGGTCGCATCTGTGCGACCGCTTGATTGGCGAGGGCTGGGAGGTTTTGGTCGTCGATAATCTCGTCACCGGCGCCGAGTCCAACATCGTCCAACTGCGCAAGCTTCCGAAATTCCGGTTCGTTCAGGCTGACGTTACGAAATACATCGATGTGCAGGGCCCCGTGGACTACGTTTTGCATTTTGCTTCCCCCGCGAGTCCCGTGGATTACCTGAAATTGCCAATTCAGACGCTGAAGGTCGGGTCGTTAGGTACACACAACGCCCTGGGCCTGGCGCTCGCAAAAAAGGCCAAGTTTTTTCTTGCCTCCACCAGCGAATGCTATGGCGATCCAGAGATTTCGCCGCAGAACGAAGAATACTGGGGGCATGTGAATCCCATCGGACCGCGGGGCGTGTACGACGAGGCTAAAAGGTTTGCCGAAGCGATGACCATGGCCTACCACCGTTATCACGGCGTCGACACGCGCATCGTAAGAATCTTCAACACCTATGGTCCGCGCATGCGCCTGAACGATGGCCGCGCGCTCCCGAATTTCGCTTATCAGGCGCTGACGGGACAGCCGCTGACGGTTTATGGCGATGGAATGCAGACGCGAAGCTTCTGCTATGTGTCCGATTTGATTGACGGGATTTACCGGCTGATGCAATCCAACGAGCACTTGCCGGTCAATATCGGCAATCCGCAGGAGATCACCATCCTGGAGTTTGCCGAGCGCATCCGCACGCACTTCGCGAAAGCCCCGGCGATTGTCTTCAAACCGCTCCCGCAGGACGATCCAAAACGCCGCTGCCCCGACATAACCAAGGCCAGGCAGCTTTTGGGGTGGGAGCCGCGTGTGAATTTAGAAGAAGGCTTGCGCCTGACACTTGCCTATTTCCGGGAGCAGTTTGTGAAAGAAAAAGCGGGCAGCGCTTAACGGTAGCAATTGCAACACGCGATCTCGGGGGACTAGACGATTACTCTCTTCCGAAGGAGTAATACTCGAACCCGAGTTCCCGCATGCGCTGCGGCCGGTACAGATTCCGTCCATCGATCACCAATTTTCGCGCCATCGATTTTCCCGCGCGCTCCCAGTCGAGTTTCCGGAAGCATTCCCACTCCGTGCAAACCAGCGCCGCGTCCGCGTCCTGAAGGGCCTCGTAGGGATCTTCGTGATATTCCACCTGCGGAAACACAGTCTTTGTCTTGGCGATGGCCTCGGGGTCGCTCGCGTGAACGTGAGCGCCTTCGTCCACCAGCCTCCTCACGACCTCCAGCGCCGGCGCGAAACGTATATCGTCGGTATTCGCCTTGAACGCCAGCCCCAGGACCGCAAGGCGTTTCCCTTTCACCACCCAGAGTGCCTTGCGCACTTTTTCTAGGAACCTGTCGATTCGTTGTTTGTTCACCCTCTCCGCGGCCTTCAGAATATCGAAGTCCACCCCCACGCCCGCCGCCAAATACACGAACGCCTGAAGATCCTTGGGAAAACAGAAGCCGCCAAATCCCAGGCCTGCCCGCAGAAATTGCGTGCCGATTCGTGGGTCCAGACCCATGGCGTGCGTTACTTCTTCCACGTCCGCGCCGATCTTCTCGCAGAGATCCGCGATCACGTTGGCGTAGCTGATCTTCAGCGCGAGGAACGAATTCGAAGCATGCTTGATCAACTCCGCGCTGTTGATCGTCGTCACCAGAAACTCCGCGTTGTGTCCGGGCGGGCATGTTCCCTTGTGAACAGGGCAATGAAAACGGCGCTCCAGAATTGGCTGGTAGATTTCTCTCATCTCGGCGGCGGTAGACTCTTCCTCCACGCCAACGACGATGCGGTCGGGATGGAAGAAATCATCGACGGCGGTGCCTTCGCGAAGAAACTCGGGATTCGAGGCCACTCGAAAACGCAGGTCGCCGTTCCTGGTGTAGGCCATTAATGCGCGGCGCAGTTCGACACCCGTGCGCGCCGGTACGGTGCTTTTTTCGATGACAAGCTTTGGCGAGCGCGCTTCCGTGGCAATCTGCCGCGCAACGTGGTCGATGGCGGAGAGGTCTGCCTCTCCGCTCTCCCGCGGCGGCGTTCCCACGCAAATGAAAATCGTGTCGCTGCCGCGAATGGCTTCACCCGCATCTCTGGTAAACGAAATCCGTCCAGCCTTGCGGGCGGACGTCAAGATCTCCTCCAGGTGAAGCTCGAAGATAGGCACGTGGCCAGCCTGAAGCTGCGCGATTCGGGCGTCGTCTATATCCGTGCAAATCACAGCGTGTCCCGCCTCCGCAAGACACGCACCCGTTACCAGGCCGACGTAGCCGCATCCGATCACCGTTATTCGCAAGCAGATTCCCCCTGAGAGCGCGCCGGTAGCTAACTCGCAGCTATCCCAAGCGCTATATGGGCTCAATATTGTGACTGAATCGTGCGGGAGATCAAAATCGCAAGAAAGCGTCGGGCGATCACAAGGAATCGAGCCGAGCCTTAATTAAATTTTGCACCGCTTCCCATAAGCAACCCGCGAAGACCTAGGAGGACAAGCCTTGGCTGTCGGCGAATCACATTCCACAACAGCCTTGCCGATTCGTCCCTGCTAATTTCGCCGAGCGAGTCACGCGTTGAAGTGTTCAGCAAATCGACGAGCTGCGAGTAATCCTTTTGTTGGAAATGATGCAGCGCCCGGCGGATGAGCCAGTGGGTACCCAGTTCGCGGCGCAGGACCCGCAACTCCGTCCCACGACCTTTCCTCAAAATGGTCTCAGCGACGCCTTGCGCTCCCCGAAAGCCAGTAACGATTCCGCCTACCGTCGTGACTTTCACCTGCGCCGCCGCGTCGCCCACCAGGAACACCTCACCGTTTCCCACGCGGCGCCGCACCGGCACCCACTTCCGGTAAACCGGAATCCGCGCTCCTTGCCACTGAAGTGGTTCCATCCTCTTTTTTTCCAGGAACCGGGCGATACATCGTGATGTGTCCCGGCCGTCCTCGCCGATGATCCCCACAGCGGCGCGCTCCGTCGATTCAGGAATCAACCAATAGAAATAGGGCGTGTCATCGGGAACGAACCATACCCGAGTGGTATCCGCGGGACAATCTTTCGGCAGTTTCACGATCGCCTGGACCAAAGGCACGGTCTCGACGGGAGGCCAGCCGGCCGTGCGCGCAACCCTGCTTGCTGCTCCATCAGCGCCCACAACACAATCGGCATGCACTTCTTCGCGATGGCCCGCTGCTTCCACCTCCAGCAGCAACCCCGCAGAGTTCGGGCCTAGTCCAAGAAAGCGCGTCTCAAACGATAGACGCGCACCTGCTTGTTGTGCCTCCTCTCCAAGCGCGGGGATTAACCGGGACCTCTCGATGACAAGGTCAGGCCGCGAAAGTGCCACCTGTGCGGATCGTCCGTCCGTGAAGAGTTCGAAGCGCCGAATTTCATTGACCGTGCTTGCGGCGACCGAAGCCCCCAATTGGTTCCGCAGGTGATCCGTAACAATCAGCGCGCGGGGTGCCGGATCAAACCCCTGCTTGGATTCGAGCACGCGCACACTGCGCCCCCCGCGCGCCAATGCGGCAGCGGTATAGAGACCCGCAGCCGATCCGCCCACGACTACTACTTCGCCGTTGTCCCCGCCGCTGCGGGGCTGTTCTTTAGTTCCCACGTTTGCTGCTTGTCCTTGTCGCGCAGGCTGCCGGGCAACCTGGGGTTCCGGAGTTCCGCGCTTTATGAAATCAACGGTGCATCCCAGCCGGCCAGTGCGGAGTTACTTTTACTAAGGAATAGGGAGCGAGCCGTAAGTATAACGAATTCATTCGTAAGGACAAGCAAGAACGCGCAGGCGCACCTTGCGCGGGAGTAGCCGTAGGGCCAAGATTGGCGATTTGCCGGTCACGCTATGCAGCTCCCTCGGGTTTGCGAATCTGGCGCTCGTAAGGGGAGCGTTCGAGCAAGGCGACCCCGCCGAAAACAATGGCGACTGCCGCGACGCCGGCCATCAACGCACCCATCGACGAGAGGTAGCTGACGACAACGGCAGCGCCGCCGCTAAGCGCGCCCACGCCGTAGAGTGTGAGGACGGCGCCGCGCTGGCCGAGGCCAAGATTGGCGAGACGGTGCGCGGTGTGATCCTTACCGGGAGACGCGAATGGCAATAGCCCGCGGCGCGAGCGCGAGATGATGACCAGTGTTGTGTCGAAAATGGTTACGCCGAGCACGAAGAGCGGCACAAGCAATCCCGCGAGAAAATTTGCGTTTTCCAACCGCAATTTCAGTCCCAGCGTGGCCATCAAGAAGCCGAGAAACATCGCGCCGCCATCGCCCATAAAAATTTTCGCAGGCTTGAAATTCCAGCGCAAGAATCCCGTCGCTGCGCCGAGAATGGCCGCAGCCAGTGTCGTCACCCAGGTTTGGCCGTTCAGATAGGCGAGTATCGCGAAAAAAACCGAAGCCGTCGCCGCAACGCCGGCGCAAAGGCCATCCATGTGATCGAGGATGCTGAACGAAGCCGTGATGCCCACGACCCAGACAATTGTGAGACCTGCGTCGAGCCAGTTGCCGAGGCGTCCCGACATGAGAACATCAAATACTTGCGCATGTATTCCGCTGAACAAAAGGATAGCCGCGGCAACCGGCATGGCGATGAAGAGCTTGATCTGGTGATGCAACCACCCGCGATCATCCAGAAAGCCGACCCCTGCAACAAGGGTCGCACCGGTTACGATGCCGGCACTTTGCGCGCGCGCAGGGCCATCGAATACCAGCAGGATCGCAAGCACCACGCCCGCATAGATCGCCAGCCCGCCGAGGAGAGGGATCGGTTGCAGATGAACCTTGCGCGGACCCGGAGCATCGACCATCCCCACGCGCAAAGCCAATGCGCGCACTGGCACGGTCAGCACCAGCGAGGAGACCAAAGCAATGAAAAAAGCAAGCAGGCTCGCGGTCATGCGACTTCTTTAGTCATTCTTATGTTTCCGGCCGAGGGACGTGACGTAGGAAATTGCGGCATCCTCTGGCCGCGCACTTTTACCTCTCCGTAAGCATGCGGGCGAAAATGCGCTTAACTTCTTCGCGGTCCTTGGTGGCGTAATACCAGTCGATCGTGCGTTTGAGACCGTCCCGGAAAAGTGTCTTTGGTTCCCAACCGAGAATTTTCTTGGCAAGCGAATTATCGGCAACCCGGTTCAACGGTCCCGTGGGCATGTCCGGACGCAGCTTGATTTCTGCTTTGTGCCCGGTAAACTCGCACACCATCTTTACAGCTTCGAGCACGCTGATGCGTTCCATCGTGCCCAGGTTGATGGCTGTCCCGTCGCTGATTTTCTCGCCCGCAAGGATCGTGCCGGCGACGATGTCATCAATGTACGTCCAGTTGCGGATCTGTTTTCCGTCTCCCCAAACCTCAAAGGGATTCTGACCTGTGAACGCGCGCGCGATCATGGCGATTACGGCGTGATTCTCCACTCCACGCGGCCCATAGACCGTGAAGTAGCGGCAGGAGGCTGCGCCCATGCCGTGTTCTTTGGCGTAGGCCTGCAGCGTGAACTCCGCCATGAGTTTCGCCCAGCCGTAGGTGTTGTCCGCGTCGTTCGGGCCCCTGGTGAGATCCTCGGTCAGGTAGATTTCCTTCTTTATGTCGGACTGGAGAAAATTCGGGTACACGCAGCCCGAGGACGCGAAGACGACTTTTTTCACTTTTGCGCGCAGCGCTTCCGCGAAGACCAGCCCGTCCAGGAAAAAATTGGACGCCGGCCCGGCCTGGTGCAGATCCACGTAGCCCCGGCCACCGTGGTCGGCCGCAAGATGAAACACCGTGTCCACGCCCTGCATTGCGGCACGGGCCACTCCGGGTTCGCGGAGATCGGCCTCGAGAAAATCGATCTCGCCGCCGGCAAGATGTTGTCGAATGTTTCCCAGGTGGCCGCTGGACAAATCATCGACGATGCGAACTCTCGCGCCGCGCGCGAGCAACTGGTCCGTAAGCGTCGAGCCAATGAAGGAAGCTCCTCCCGTGACCAGCAGAAGCTTCCCGCTCCAAAAAGTGTCTGCCGGCGTCAAGCTTGGCAAACCTCCTCGACAAACCTTACAAATTTTAAGTGTTCCGAAACTCTATCATAGTCCGCCGCGGCCGCTCGCGCGGCTTCCGCCATCCGCTGAATCTTGGCGGGATCGGCCGCAAGCGCGCGAACAACCGCGACTAGCTCTTCTGGCTTGTCTGGGTCGGCGGAAACTCCGAATCCCTGTCGCGCTCCGAGAGACGCCGGGTCCGATTCGCTGGCCGCGAGCGCCACGATGGGGCGCCCGGCCGCAAGAATGCCGTACATTTTGCTGGGCACCACGACTCCCTCCAGGCCTCGCCGAATCGTAATCACATGCGCATCGGGCGCGGCCAGAACGGAGGGAATTTTGCTCGCCGGAAAGAAAGGAAGGAACCTCACATTTTTTATTTCCGCCGCCGCATTTTCCAGCCGGACGCGTTCCGCGCCTTCGCCCACGAAAACAAAGCCCACACCGTCATCTTGCAACTGGCGCGCCGCTGCAAGTAGCGTGTCCCAGGCCCCGTAAAATCCGAGATTCCCCGCGTGGAGGAGGACGACGCGGAATTCCCCGCGGATCGTGCGAATCACTTCCCGATCGAGCGGCGGTAGCGGACTGTCTCCGCGCGGCATCTCTGCCCCGTCACGCACGATCGCAATGCACTTGGGATCGACGCCCCTGGCGATCAAACGCGCTCGCATGTCTTCACCGAGCGCAATAATGAGAGTCGCGCAGCCGAGCGCCCATTGGTGCAGGACCGTCCAAACGCGCGTGAGCAATCCCGGCCGCACGATTTTCCCCGCGATCGCCATGTCCGGGTATAAGTCTCGAATGTTGTACACGTACGGCTTGCCTTTGACTCTTGCCACGAACGCCCCGACGATTCCCATAAATGGCGGGTCGGTCATGCTCAATACCACGTTGCACGGAGTGAAGATGGCGCGAAGGCCCGCGAGCGCCGCGTACGTGAGATAGTTCACCACGCGCCACTTCATCTGGTAGCGCTCAAAGTCCGTCGAACCCACGCGTATTATCCGCAGGCGTCCTGCTTGCTCCGTTTGCCACAGCCGCCACGGGAACCGCTGCGGAGAGTCGTACGACGGCCTGCCGCATAGCACGGTCACATCGTGACGCGCGCAAAGCGCCCCGGCGACAACCGTCGCCATCCTCGCAGTCGCTGAGGTGTCTGGTGGAAAATAATGGTTCAGCAGCAAAATCTTCATGCGATCGAAACTCGCAACGCGCCGCTCATGTTCGCGTGATAAGAAAATCGCCAAGCATGAGCGCGTCCATTTGTGTGCGCAGAAAACAATCCAGCGCCTCCTCCGGACGGCACACGATCGGTTCGTTGTCGTTGAACGAAGTATTCAAAACCACGGGCACCCCGGTGGCATCGCGGAAAGCCCGAATTAGCTCCCAATAGCGCGGATTCGCCTCGCGGGTGACTGTTTGCAGGCGTCCCGTGCCGTCTATGTGCGTGGGCGCAGGAATCTTGTCGCGTTTTTCGGGACGCACCGGATACGCCATGTTCATGAATGGCGACGGATCCGATCTCGTGAACCACTCACCAGTACTCTCCGCGAGAATGGACGGCGCAAACGGACGGAAAATCTCTCGATGCTTGATGCGCCGATTCAAAATATCTTTCATTTCCGCTCGACGGGGATCGGCCACAATGCTTCGATTGCCGAGCGCCCGCGGTCCCCACTCCGCGCGTCCTTGAAACCATCCCAGAATTTTTCCTTCGGCGATCATCGCAGAAGCGCGGCGAACTAACTCCATTTCCGGCAATTCTGCAACGGCAAAGCCACCCAGCCTCACGTTGCTCCCGTCAATCGCTTTCCGAATCTCAGAGTTTGCAAAACCCGGGCCCCAATAGGCATGATTCATCACAAACGACCGTGGCTTGCCTAATGTCTGGTGCCAAACGTAGAGCGCCGCGCCGACGGCGAGTCCCGCGTCTCCCGCGGCGGGCTGCACGTACACTCGTTCGAATGGCGTGGCCTCAAATATTTTTCCGTTGGCCACGCAATTGAACGCCACTCCACCCGCCAGACACACGGCTTTTTGCCGGGTGCTTTCGGCAAGCTTTTTCAACATGCCGAGGTACACCTCCTCCAGCCGCGCCTGAAGCGATGCTGCCAGGTCACGATGCCGTTGTTCGACCGGCTCCTCCGCCGCGCGCGTCGGGCCGAGCCTCCGTGGCATTTCTTCCGAATACAGTTTGCCCAGGGTGGGCGTCTTGTCGGCTTCTGCCCAACTCATTTCCGGGCCGGTGCGATGGTGGGCGAAAAACTCGAGGCCCAGACGAAACCCATTTTTCTTTGAGTGCTTATCGAAGCGTACGATCTTTCGGAATTCGTCGAGCTGTTCGGGTTGGCCGTAAGCCCCAAGCCCCATCACTTTGTATTCGTCGCCAAATTTCAGGAAGCCCAGATATTGCGTCACCGCCGTGTAGTACAGGCCAAGCGAATGCGGGAAAGAGATCGAACCATCCACGCGCAGTTCGCCGCCCTCGCCGGTTCCCCACATCGTGCTGGCAAAATCGCCCAGGCCGTCCGCCGAAAGCACCGCGGCGCGTTCGAACGGCGAAACGAAATAGGCGCTCGCGAGATGCGCCTGATGATGTTCGACGCGGTGAAATGCCGCCGTGAGTTTTGCCGGATCGACGTCAAACGCCCGTGCCAGCGCCTCGCGCACGCCGGTGAATTTCCTCAACACCTTCAGCCGGCCGCGGGCAAACGAAGGCATGTGGATCGCGTAAAAGAGTTTCGTACCCAACCGCGCGTAGGGATTTCGCGGCACCGCCACGTGGTCGATGTTCGCAAGCGTGAGGCCCGCTTCCTGAAGGCAGTAACGGATCGCTTGTGCAGGGAAGCCCGCGGCGTACTTCACGCGGTTGAAGCGCTCTTCCTCGACGGCCGCCACCAGCCGCCCATCGCAAACAATCGCCGCTGATGCGTTCCCGTGGTACGCATTAATCCCAAGAATATTCATTGCGCGATCCGCCAGTGTACCGCACGCCTTCCGTTCAAGGCGCCAGATGGCGCCGGCACCATTCATTCAGTACATACAGCGACCACGGCCGCGACCAGGAAGTCTTGCCAGCCAGGAATGCCCTCCACACGCCGAGGACTCCCTCTTTGTGCAGATGCGGCGCGAGCGCGGGAGCCGGTTCGGCGAAGCTGGCTTCCAATTTTCCCCGCAACGGTCCTCGCAACCATTCCTCCCACGGCAGCGTAAACGTGCGCTTAGGTTGCGCAACGATTTCCTTCGGCAGAAGCTCTCCCAGCGCTTCGACAAGCAAAGCCTTCTGCACGCCCGGCCGGTGACGCGCGAGATCGGGCAGAGCGATCACAAATTCCACCAGCGGCGTATCGAGCAGCGGCACGCGGACTTCGAGCGAACGCGACATGCTCACCGAATCCGTGTCGCGCAGCAGCGTGCTGGCCATGTAGTTGCGCAATTCGAGCCAGGCCGTGACCGACGTAGGCTCGAGCTTGTCCGCTTCCGCCGCCGTTCTTTCGAGCCAGCCGAGCCAGGTCGGCTCGAGTGTCACGCCGTCCGCGGCCACGGTGCTCGGGCGGAACCTCGGCTCTGTCAATTTCGCCAGCTCGCCCGGAGGAAAGAGTGTTCGAGCGAAAAAGTAGGGCGAAGGCAATGCATCCGGCGCGGCCCACGCGGCCGCTGCTTTTCTTCCGGCATCGGGTGAGCTTCGCCACGCAATTAGACGGCTCAGCAGCCCCGCGGTGGCACGGCGCAGCGGCACCGGTAGAAACCTCGCAGTTCGAATCAGTCGTGACAATCGCCGTGAATTGGAAAAAGTGTCATAACCGGCAAATAGCTCATCTCCCCCGATTCCCGAAAGGGCGACCTTCAACCCTGCTTCCCGGGCGGCCCACGAAACAAAGTACGTGTTGACTCCATCCATAGTCGGTTGATCGAGCGCCGCCACCGCTTCATCCAGCCGCGCTAGCATTGACTCGCCTTGTAATGGAATTTCGGTATGTTGCGTTCCGCAGTGCTTGGCTGCCGCTCGAGCCATCTCTGCTTCGTCATACGAGGTTCCTGGAAAGGTCAGCGTGAAGCTTCGGATTCCGGTCTGAGCGCGCGTTGCCAGCGTCGCAATGGCTCCGGAGTCCAATCCGCTCGAAAGAAAAAGTCCCACGGGCACGTCGGCAACCAAGTGCGCGCGCACAGCGTCCTCGAGCATCGGCCGTAAACGTTTCGCTGCCGTCGCAAGATCGTGGGGTTTCTTCCGGTCGCGCGCCGCGGGACTTTGCGCCGCATCCCACCAGGGCCGTGCGCGCGGCGTGCGCCGCCTTTCCGGAATGTGCAGAAGCATGCGGTGGCCGGGAGGCAGGGAAAACACGCCTTCCAAGAGGGTGACCGGTTCGGAAACGCTTCCGAACAACAGAAACGATGTCAGGGCATCTTGCGAAAGCCTTGGTGCGGCAGCTCCCGATGACACCAGCGCGCGGACTTCGGAAGCAAATGCAAATTCCTCCGCTGTCTGCGTGTAATAGAGCGGCTTGATCCCCAACGGATCGCGCGCCAGAAAGAGCAGCGGAGTGGTCGCATATCGTTCGCGCAGGTCCAGCAGTGCGATCGCAAACATCCCGCGCAGCTCGGGGAGGAAATCTTCGCCCCATTCCTCCCAAGCATGCACAAGTACTTCGGTGTCCGACTGCGTGGTGAAGCGATGCCCGCAGAGTATCAGGCGCTCGCGAAGTTCGCGATAGTTGTAAATCTCGCCGTTCGAAATGACGGCGACATCGCGCGATTCATTCCAAATCGGCTGGCGGCCGCCCTTCAGATCGATAATGCTGAGCCGCCGCATGCCCAGCGCCAGTCCCGTCGCGCGCGCTTCTCCAATGAGGTATGCCTCGCCGTCGGGACCCCTATGGCTCATCTCCCGGGTCATCGCGCGAACTCGCGCTTCCGCGTTCGCCGAACGGGTTGCAAAGGCGACCCCACAAATGCCGCACACGCTTTACTTTATCTCCGGCGTGGAAAAAAACGCCGCGCCCGCTCGCCAGGCATGCTCGAGAAAGTGGAACCTGGGGATTCGCAATTGATGATCCGCGTACCAGCCCAGGATTGCACGAAGAATTAGGAGGCAAACCACCGCCGCTGCGGAGGCCGTCAAGACAAGAAAAGATTTTCGCTCCAGGAGCAGATTCCAATCGAGCGATTCTTCCCAGCCTGGATAAATCGCGTCAAACACACGCCGCAATCCAAATCCGATCAGCGGCAAGTGTGGCATCCGTACGTGCGCAATTCTTTCGAAGGTGTATCCCGAAGAATAGTTCGCGACCCCGTTCGTCGCCTCCGCGAACACTTGCGGATCCTGAAGCTCCTGTCTCGTGACGAAGCGGCCCTTTGCGTCCCGCATAGCGAGGCGATATGCCGGGTCCACGACAATCCACTTGTCCTCCACCTGCACTTCAGCCACTACGTGCTTGGCGAGCCGATCGGGGCCGAGCAGCAGCAACCGGCGGGCCTTCAAGCCGGCGCTCTCCGAAAGATTCAGGAACGCATTCGTCGCGGAGCCGCAAACGGTGAGCAGCTGCTGGAAATTCAGGGTCGTCTCAGGATCTCGCGACGACAGAGCCGAAGGATTCACCGCCACCGGGCGCGGCGGCCCGCTGCGCATCCAGCCGAGGATGGCTTCGGTTTTTTGTGCCGGAGTCGCCGCCACCGGAACGATCGCATCGGAAAATCCTCTCAAGTAGCGCCGCACCGAAAATTCCCAGGCCCCCGCGTATACAAGAGTTAACAACGCCGTAATCAGAAGTAGATTGCAGCTCCACCAAACGGCGCGAAAACTTCTTGGCCCGAAGATTGTCAATGCGCGACCCCGCTCGTTATGAATTTGTCGCGACGGACTGCGAGGCCCCAAGTTTACCGTACAACTCTTCCATCTGCCGGACAGGCTCATCCCAACCAAGCCCGGCTGTAATGTGCTTGCAACCCGCGGCCAATCGATCGTGAAGTTCCTCGTTGCCCAGGATCCTGGCGATTGCTTGCGAAATCTCCGCGGAATCATGTGCGACCGCAAGGCCCGCCACATTCGCGAGAAGAGGTGCAATCCCGCATCCATGTGTCACCACCACCGGTGTGCCTGCCGCCGCCGCTTCCGCCGCGGTGTTGCCAAAGTTTTCGTTCAGCGATGGCAGCACAAAAACATCCGCATCCCTGTAGGCGGTCCATTTTTCTTGTCCGAAAAGCGGGCCGCAGATCTGCACCCGGCGTCCTAAACCTGATTGTTCCGCCATCTGCCTGAGTCGTTTCTTCATTCTGCCTTCATCCGGCCCCGCGATGACTAAGTGCAGGCTCCTTCCATTGATCTGAGCGGGAAGCACCGCAAAAGCCTTCAACAAAACGTCTGGACTCTTCTTTTCCGAAAGTCGCCCGAGAAACAGAACGACTTTCGCGTCGAGCGGGATTTCGCGCGAGGCGCGGAACGCTCCGCGTGCCGGAAATCGCGCTGGCGCTGCGACACCGTTTCGCCGCAGTACGATCTTCCCGTGTGGAATGCCGCTTCTCGACAACTCCGCGGCTTCCTGTTCCGAAGTCACAATCACGGCGCTCGCACCGGCGAACAGCCGCCGCCCGAAAACAGTATGGTACATCCGTTTCAGCGGAAGGCTTCGTACGATAGGCACAAACATGCCTATCGGTTCAACAATGTAGGGTAGTTTTCGTACTCTGCAGGCTGCCGCAACTGTTGGGCCCAGCAAATCGTACAAGCCATAAATATGCGCCACATCGAAGTCCTGCAGCCGCGAGCCGCAAAACCTCTTCACCGGAGGGTTCCAGCTCGTGGCGCGATAGCGCAGCCAGGTTGGCAGGTAGATCGCCTCGACGCCGTTTTCCTCGCGGTGTTTTCCAAAGGGAGACTCACCCGCGTCGCTGCGCCCTTTCTCAGCTCGCAAGTCTTGTAAACGCTCTTCCAGGCCCCAGTCGGCCGTCAAGACCGTCACACGGTGGCCCCGTCGCGCAAGCCCTTCCGACAAAGCCTGCACCTTAACCGGAGGCCCGCCGAATTCGTAAAAGGGCGCGTAGGTCTGCGTGACGTTCAGGATTCGCATTGCTCGCGGAGAATTCTTTTCAACGTCTTGGCAAAAACATTAAAGCGGAAATCGCGCTCCACCCGCTGGCGTCCTCGAGCGCCCATTTCCCGGGCATGGGCAGGATCCGTCAGCAGGGTTTCGATGCAGATCGCCAATTGCACCGCGTCGCCGTGTTGCACCAGGTAGCCGGTAACGCCGTCCTCGATCACTTCCGGTGCGCCGCCATGCGAGCCTCCGATCACCGGCTTGCCGCAGGCCATCGCCTCCAGGTACACTAGGCCAAATCCCTCGCCTTGGCTGGGTAGCGCAAATATCTCGCACGCCGCATAACAGGCGGCCAATTCCGCATAATTCAACCCGCTGAAAAAGTGCACGTGGCGGCGGATGCCGCGCTCTTCGGCGAGAGTTTCGAGCCACTCCTGGTCGTCTCCCTCTCCGACTGCGGCAATCTGCAAGTCCGGCCAGCGAGTCAGCAGGCGCGGCAGCGCCGTGATCAGGGTGTCCATTCCTTTGTAGCGTTCTTGCTGTTCCCATCTCCCCACGGTGAGCACAACATGGCCTTGCGGAAAATTCGCCGGGAGCCCGGTCTGTGGCGATCCCGCCACAAATCTCTCGAACTGCGGGTCAAGCGCCCATGGCAAAACCCGGATCCGGTTTTCCGGGACATTCTGATTCATCGCTACGTGCGCAGCCGTATCGTGGCTCGGCGCCAGAACCAGATTGGCGCTCCGCAACGCCTGTCGCCGTAAGCCCGGCAGTGGCGTCCAAACTTCCAGCCCGTGCGTGCAAACGATCGTCTTCATGTTTGGCGCAAATAGGCGCATCGCCCGCGCCACGGGCGCAAGGTTGGGATGCCCAACCACCACCAGCTTTGCGCGCCGCCTGGCCGTGCGCACCGCCGTTGTCAGCAGCCGCACCTTGCCGCGTTCGCATCCCGTGAAAACAAATTCGCGTTCCCCCACCGACATTCGGTGCAGGGCAGGTGTGTCATTCAAGCTGAGTATCCGGCTTTCCATCGCGCGGGTCGACGCGAATTCGGAAAGCACCGCGGCCACATGCCGGCTGGCGCGCTGCACTCCGCCGGGGGCATCGAGCTCGGGGAAGAGGCCGATTATCACGCGCCGAGTCTGCCAACTGTCGCGGCGGAACGCAAGACGGCAAATTTGACTGGTGATGAGTCTGTCAGCCGCGTTGCGGCTCGACTAATTCAATCAGGTCGGTAATTTGATCCAGATAAATGTCCGCCGGGTGCGCGGTGCGGTCGTGCACCCCGAACCCGTAGTTGACCGCGGCTGCCAGCATGCCCGCGTTCCGCGCGGTCTGTACGTCCACTTCGGAATCGCCGACCAGCATCGCTTCTCCTGGTGAAGCGCCCAACTCTCGCAGAATCGTCATGGCCCCCAGTGGGTCGGGCTTTTTTGTTTCAAAACTGTTTCCGCCGTAAATCGCCATGAAATACTTCGCCAACCCCATTTCGTTTAAGATTCGCTGGCTGATGCGCGCCGGCTTATTCGTGAGCACGGCCATCGGCAGCCCCGCCAGTTCTTCGAGCGTTTCCGCCACGCCGGGATACGCGTGAGTCGTGTCCATTTTGTGTTCTTCGTAATAGCCGAGGAAAAATTTCAACGCCTGGTTTTGCTCTTCCTCCGGAGTTCCGTTCCCGAGAGCCTGCGCCACAAGCTGCGGCGCGCCCCGCCCTATATACCCAGAGATTGTCTCGTCCGCCAGTTGCGACCGGCCCATCTCCCGCAGCATCGCGTTCACCGAGTGAATCAGGTCACGTTTGGAGTCGATCAGCGTACCATCCAGATCGAAAATCAGTGCGCGAACCGAAGGAAGTTTTTGCGTCGACATGGATCTCATATTCTAATACGGCGCCGATTGCAGTTCCGATTGCAATTCTCGTCTCAAATCCGCGTGCCACCCCTTTTTCGGATTCTTCCCCACTTCGCGTAAAATGGTTTGCCGCGCACGCGCTGCAAGACGCTTCGGGAGACTCAATGGCTCAGGTTTATCCATTTCGCGCCTTTCGTTACAACCCCGCCCGCGTCTCAGTCGATCGCGTGCTGACCCAGCCGTACGACAAAATTTCCCCCGCCATGCAGGAGAAATACTATTCCGCCGATCCACACAATTTGATCGCTGTCGAAAAGGGCCGTGTTTATCCGAGCGATTCTCAGCAGGACAACGTCTATACGCGCGCCGCCGCGGCCCTGGAAAATTGGATCCACGAAGGCATCGTCGTCCAGGATCAGGAGGCCTCGTTTTACGCGTACTCCCAGGAATTCACAATTCCCGGCACGAACGATCGTCTCACTCGACGCGGCTTCATCGGCGCGGGAAAGCTCGAGGATTACTCCGCGGGAATCGTCTTTCGCCACGAGCACACACTCTCTGGACCGAAAGCCGACCGCCTCGAACTTTTGCGCCACACCCGCACGCTCACCGGCCAGCTTTTTATGCTGTACTCCGATCCGCAGAAGCGTGTCGATGCGGTCCTCGCCGAAAGCGAAGCTGCCTCCCCACCTGCGACCGAAGTCCGTGACGAGTATGGCGTCACTCACCGACTCTGGCCTATCTCCGCGCCCGAACGAGTCGATGCCATCCAGCAAGCCATGGCCAGCCAGAAACTCGTGATCGCGGACGGCCATCACCGTTACGAAACCGCGCTGAACTACCGCAACGAGTGCCGTACCCGCGCCGGCAGCCGCGATCCCGACGCGCCCTACGAACGTGCCATGATGACCTTCATCAATACGCGCAGCGAAGGTCTGGTTATCCTTCCCACGCACCGCGTCGCCGCAAACGTCCACGATTTTTCCTGGAGCGCCGTGCGGCGTTACCTCGAGCCCTGGTTTGCAAGTGAGACCTTTTCATTTGCCGACGATGTGGCAAAAAATTCCGCTCGCGAAAAGTTTCTCAATCGCCTCGTGGCGGCCCGAGCCGAGCGCGCCATTGGCGTTTATCCCGCTAGCGCCGCGAAGAAGCGCGCCTACTACGTCCTCACTCTGCGGCCCGGCGTCGACCTCCCTCGGCTCCTGCCCCATGTTTCCGAGCTTCAGCGCGAACTGGACGTAGTGTTACTCCACGAGGGGATTCTGGAACCTGCGCTTGGCGTGACTCCCCAGGCGGTCACGGCCGAAGCCAATTTGACCTACGAGAGAGAAGCATCTGCGGCCCTCGATGCCGTGGACACGGGCAAGGCGCAGATCGCTTTCTTGCTCAATCCCTGCGACGTCGATCAGGTCATGAAGATCGCCACCGCGGGACAAGTCATGCCGCAAAAATCCACCGACTTCTATCCTAAACTCCTCAGCGGCATCACCATGTATCGCATTGAAAGCTGAGTACTTCTCAAGCGATTAATTTTCCATCGTCAGCCGGAGGAGCAGGAAGTGACCTCTGGCATGTGCAACGCGTGATTTATTTCCTCGCGCGGCGCTCGGCAAAGGCGATGGCTTCTTCCATGGTCTTGGCGATCCTGCGATCGCGGGCTTCTGGCGAGCGGTAATAGAAAATGCCGAACAATTGACCGCGTCGCTGCGAAGGCGACATGCGCTGCCATCCTGCGAGGGCGCGGGGATCGCGCGCGAACGCGACTTTCAATATCGGTGGGAGTTCGCGTTCCGCTTCCATGACGGCGAACAAACGCTCAGCGAGCTGTCCGGCTCGGCGCAAGCGGGCTTCCGCGCTTTTCACCTGCAAAATCCACGCACCAATTTCCCGGCGAGTCGAATAGTTGAGCTGTTCGAACCAGCGGCGCAGCCCGCGGTCTTCGTCGAGGTAGCGTTTGAGCTCGCTGGGCACAGTGGCCTTGCGTTCTTCCGTGTCTGGTTCGAGTCGAAAGTGAGCGATCTCGCCCGGACTGGCGTTGGCGCCGGCCTGCATGCCCTTGTTGACGAGCAGAGTGTGACCGCCTTTGCCCGTCGGAAAGAGCGAAGTGCGAAAAGCAAATCCGTTAATTTCGCCCTTCACCCGCAACTGTCCGCGTTTCCCCCAGATTTCCGCAACATCAAAAGGGATGCGAGTGATTACCCACCCGAGGCGGGAGGGAGGACGCTCGAGCATGGCTCGGAAAGATTTCGCAATTTGTTTGCGGGATGCCTTCATCGTGGATTGCCGAGCAGAAAATAGCATTCGCACGTTCTAACGGGCGGCCGCGATAAGGAACCCATGCCCGCCCGCGCGCCTCTCAAAAAAAGGGCGCCCGAGTAGCAGGCGCCCTTTTTCGCGAATCTTTACGTTTGATTGAACCGAGCTTACTTCGAAAAACTCGCTACTGCCGCCGCTTCCGTGTCGTACACATCGAACACCGTCAGCAGTTTGGTGATCTGCAGCACTTCCTTGAACTTCGAGCCGAGATGGCACAGCCGCAGTCCTGCTCCCTGTGACTTTGCGCTGTGATGCGCGGCCACGAGCGTTCCCAGGCCGGCGCTGTCAATGAACGTGACGTTGTCCATGTTCAGGACAATTTTCTTTTTCCCCTCAGCGATTAGGCCCTTTACTTTTTCCCGCAGCGCGTTGCTTTCCTCGCCGAGCACGATCCGGCCGTCCAGCGCCACCACGGACACGCCGTCCACTTCGCGGTTCGTCATCTTCAATGCCACGTTGTTCTCCTCCTCATGGAAAAGCGGTTCCGGCGGCAACCCGGGCCGAACCCGCAATGCATATCAATAGTAGTCCGAACACGACATGTAATATCCGCACACCGGACAGATCAGCTTGCACCGCCGAGATTCCAGCCGCTGCGAGCACACTGGACAATACCACGAAGCATCCGCATTCGTCGTATCCACCGGGCAGTCTTGCTCGTCCTGCGCGGCCGTACTGGCTCCTGCCTCCGCCGACCCCGCTCCCGCTCCCGCTGGAACAACCTCTTGCTTCGCGGCCCGTTTCACGGCCCGTTGTTTATAGCACATCCCCCTGTTTCGGAAAAGCTTGGGCGGACCCCTCTGGAGACCAAGGCCGTCCGGAATCTCCTTGCCCTATTTGGCGCTTCTCACTCGTTTCCTCTCCCTTGTGGCTTCTCGATGGGAAGTAAGAGAGTGCGAAATTCGGCTGAATCTCGAAATTTGGCAAACCCGGGTTCCTCCTCTAGCCACTCCGAAAAGGTAACTGGGTCCTTGGTTTTTTCGCGTGCGTGCCGGAGAGCTTCCATCGCTCCCTTGCGGTCGCCATCCCGTGCTTTGGCTAGGGCCAGATCGCCGAGCGCCCAGGCCGAGTCAGGATTTGCATCGCAAGTCAACTGAAAGTATTCGCGCGCAAGGGAGACATCTCCGGCTTCGAGTCGAGCTTCTCCGGTCTCTATTGCATTCGCGAACACGTCAGCCAGGGCCCGTTTCACCACGCGAAGCTTGTCCTCGCGCTTCTCATGTATCGAGCGGCTATGCAGAGCAACGATCTGCTGTTCCAGTTCGAAACGCACATCGTCGCGATTGGTCGGATTCAGAGCGAGCGCTGCCATCCCGTTAGAGATTTCTTGCGTGAGCCGTTGCTGCTCATCGAATTCACCCTCCTCGCGCTTCGGACCTTCTCGGACAGCCTTGTTGCTTTCGAGGGCCTGCGCGCGGGTTTTCAACGACGTGCTATCGGTAAGCCCGGCGAACGTGTTCACGGCGCGACGGTATTCTTTCCAAGCAGAGTAAAGGTCGCCGGAAGTTTCGAGGGCAAGAGCTCGTTGATCTGCCAGCCTTTCCTGGGCGGCCACGAAGCTGTAGTCCCGCGGCTCGCGGCCTTCTTTCATGGCCAGCAGGCGAAACCATGCAAACGCCTCATCCATGACGGCCGACGGTGCCCATTGATGCGGGCCATCAAATTGCCGTAGAAAGTGCGCATAACCCAAGGATTCGAGTTTCGCGTCGAGCCGCGCCATTTCTGGAAAATTGAAATCGTATGTTCCCACCGCGGAGAAAACCGGAAAATTCGCCTCACGCGAGGGCGGAGAACTGGGCCGGAAACCGGCACCGCTAAGAAGCACGCCTGCGGCACACTGGCAGAGTTGTGCGATGGTTGCGGATACGCGGGCCCCGCCGGAAAATCCCGCGAAATACGAGCTGCGACTCTCGATGGCCAGCCGGGTTTGTACGTCCTTCATCATCGCCTGTGCCGCTTCGCTTTCTAGCTTCCACGGACCATTCCGCGAATTGTTGGAACCCGCCACGATGAAACCTGAGCGTTCCGCCGCGTCTTTCATGATCTCGACGGGAACCCTTCCGCGTGCTCCCGGGTCAAACACGTAGACAATCGGCCAGCGGCGATCCGGCGCGTAGTGTTTAGGAAGATAAAGAGCGTAGCTCTGCTCCGGCTGATCGGAACAGACAACTTTGGGGATGACGACTCCCGTCTCCAGAGCGCTTTGCGAGCTGTTGGACGGCTGGCTAGTCTGTCCGAGCGCCGAAGGGGTTTGCAGCGCCAAAACAACAATCAGAAGCGCGACTATCTTCATGGGCACAGTATAGGCCTGGAAGCGGGAAACAGACCCGCTGGCAGATCTCACTCTGTAAAAAGAGCGGCGCACTTTGCTTCTCGGGGCGGCTCGTAGAGGGTACAATTTCCTCTTTATCCGCGCGACCTGGGCGCCTCCAGAGGAGAGTCAATGACTCGTTTCACCCGTTTCCTTATCTTGCCGGTTTTGTTGGTGTGCGGTTCGCGGCTCTCCGCCCAGGCCTCCAAAGCGCTCCCACAACCTGATGAGCGCTACAAGGCGGATATCTTGCTTGTGGTCGCTCATCCGGATGACGAAGGCGCCGCTACGCCGTACCTCGCTCGGGCACTCGACGAAGGCAAGCGTGTAGCAGTAGCGTACGGCACGAGGGGGAGCAGCGGTGCGAACGAAGCAGGCGCGGAACAGGCTGCCGCGCTTGGAGACATTCGCGAGATTGAAGCGCGCCGGGCGCTCACCACTCTTGGCATCGCCAACGTCTGGTTTCTCGGCGGGCAAGACACCGCCTCCCAGAATGTTTTGCAATCGCTCGCCAATTGGGGCCACGGTGCAACGCTTGAGCGCCTCGTGCGCATAGTGCGGCTTACCCAGCCGGAAATCATCCTGACTTTCCTGCCGGGCACATTCATCGGCGAGGATCACGGCGACCATCAAGCCTCCGGAGTGCTCGCGACCGAAGCGTTCGATTTGGCCGGCGATCCTTCTATATTTTCCGAACAGGTAGCCGCGCCGATGCGGCGGCTCGAACCCTATTTCGAGAATCTACGTCCCTGGCAGACCAAGAAAATCTATTACTTTCCTGACGCTGCGGATGACGCGATCTTCCGCGGAAAAGGTCCTGAATACTCCGTGAAGGAGATTTCGAAGTCGAAAAAACTGGCGTACTGGCGAATCGCGCTGGAATCGTTTCGCGCCCACGAAACGCAGGCCAAGGGATTTCTCGACTCGCTCTCGAAAATGAATGAAGAGCAGATCGAGAAGTTGGCGGTTTCCGACGATGGCTGGGCCGATGCCCAGCGATTTGTTCTCGGAAAGTCGCTAGTAAGTGGCAGCGTGACTGGCGATATATTTGAAAACATCCATCCAGATGCCATTCCATTTGCGCGGCCGCAGGCTCTCGCCGAGCCCGCTCGGCCAGAAGCGTTAGCGGAGCTGGCGGGAACCTGGAGCTTTTACGAGGAATTTCGTCGCGCCCACGGCCTCACCCACCTGCCTCACCCTGAGCCCCCGGAAATTGCCTTGCAGGAAGGAACCACGCTGGCAATCCCCTTGTGGCTCCGCAACCAGACCGCAGCCAGCCGGGAAGTCACGCTGGCCGTGGACTTGCCCGCGAATTGGAAGACACTAACCGGTGCTGGGAAGGTCATCGTGGGGGCAAAGCAAGTAGCTGCAGCGCGAGTGGAAATCACTCTGCCAACGCTCGCCAATCCGCCGCCAAAAAAACAGGATCCGCAGGAAGTTATCGTGCGCGCCGATTCCAACGGGCAATCCATCGGCACCATTAAACTGCGCGTCGCATTGCGAAAGCGCGCGCTTCCGCAGTGAACGTCCTCAGGATTTTTTCGCGCGCGAGGCTTCCAATCCTTCCCAAGCCGACTCGGGCAGCATGAGCAGGTCGTTGAATTCCCCCGCGCCGCGCAGCCACTGGCCGCCGTCAATCACCACGCATTCGCCGTTGATGTATTCGGCCAGGTCGCTCAGAAGAAATGCCGCCAGATTGGCGAGCTCCTCATGGCGGCCGAACCGCTTCATCGGGTGTTTGTCCTTGCCGTGCTCCTCGAATTGCTTCGATGGCATCAGCCGAGACCACGCGCCCTCCGTTGGGAAAGGGCCCGGAGCGATGGCATTGAAGCGGATGTGATATCTCGCCCACTCCACGGCAAGCGATGTCGTCATCGCGAGAACCCCCGCCTTCGCGCAGGCCGAGGGCACGATGAATCCCGAGCCAGAGTTGGCCGCGGCGTAAGTCGTCACGATGTTCAGCACGTTTCCCCCCAGCTTCTTTTCGATCCAGCGTTTGCCGAACGCCTGCGTGCAGTGAAACGTGCCGTTGAGCACGATGCCGACCACGGCGTTGAACGCATTGGGGGAAAGTTTTTCGGTTCGCGCGATGAAGTTGCCGGCAGCGTTGTTCACCAGCGTATCGATGTCGCCGAATTGCTGTTCCGCGGCCTTCGCCGCAGCTTCCACGGCCGCATAGTCGCGCACGTCACACGTCGCGTAGGCCGCCGCGCCTCCGGTGCGTTGAATCTCGTTGCAAACTTCGCGCAGCGGCTCCTCGCGCCTCCCCACCAGAAACATGCGCGCGCCAAGCTCCGCGAAGCGCAGCGCCATCGAGCGTCCTAGGCCCGTGCCGCCGCCAGTGAGGAAGATCGCCCTCTTTTCCAATAAAGTTTTTTGGAACACGCCGCACCGCCTTGCCTCGAGATCGTCCCCTACGGAGGAAACGCAAGTGGAATTCTAGTGCATCAGCGGCTAAATCGGGGCGATTTTCGCGGGAGACTCCCTCCAATCCAGAGGCGCAGGCAACACTAGAGCCCGTTCAATGAAAGTCTTACAAACTTGTTTATTTCAGGCGGAAGGTAAATTCTCTGATCGGTCAAAGCGCGGCGTTTCAGGGTTTCATTTCGGCCGGTATGGGCCGGCCCATGGCTTTGGCGTACTCTGCGGCAAACAGCGGGCTGTCGGGGAATTCCTCCGTCAATTCTAGCAGGAGCTTTTGCGCCAGCGCGTTCTGCTTTTCGCGGCGCGCTGCCAGCGCCAGCATAATTTGCGCGAATGGTTTCAGGTAGCGGCCATTATCCGCGGTCTTTCCCACCTGGGCCATGCCGAGCTTCTTGTCGCCGTGGATACCCCCGAACCAGAGCATCATTCGCGCGCCCACGGTCAGCGAACCCACGATGTAGTTCGCCGAACCCATCGCCACGTACGCATCGGCGGCGTCCGGCTGCTCCGCAAGAAGAATCTTGGCGTATTCGTTGGCTTCCTTGAGTCTCTTGAGGGCCTCTAGATGCTGCTTCTTCAAGATCATGTCGGCGTTGGATTCCATTCCGGCCGCCAGTGTCAAGGCAAAATACGCTTCCGCATCGTTCGGTTTGCTGGCCAGCCGCAGTGCCGCGGATTTGCGGGTTTGCGCGATGGCCTCTTCAAAATTCTTGATCTGCTCCGCATCCGGTTTCCCGGCGATCCCGTGGAGGAACTTCTTCTCGTTAAGATAAAAATCGCTCGTCAACACGTTTTGCCGGTAAAACTCCTCGAACAAGTAGCTCGCCGCCTGTGCAGCGTAACCAAACGGACTGTCAGGGTTCTGGGCGCTCCACGCGGATAATTTCTCGCGCCCCTCGGGGAATTTTTGTTCATAGAGGAATCGAAATCCCGCGGTGAGTTCCGGCACGTCGGTGAATGCCGGGCTGGCCGGCGCCGCGGGCTCATCCGCGCTGGTAATCGCGGGAGCCAGCAGGAGCGCCAAAGCCAGAATCGAAACGTGTTTGCTCATGTTCCAGAAAATCTTCAAAACAAGCCCGGGAAAAATCTCGGTTTTCCACTCATGGCCGCGCGATAGTCCGGACTCGCGTGCAGGACGCGTTCTTCCACGGTGATACGCTGCGCGATAGCGCCCGCGTGAGCCACCGATGCTACCACGGCCGTGATCCAGGCCGTGTGGATCAACGGCAGCGAAAACATCTCCACAAGAATGGCCGCATAGTTTGGGTGTCGGACAAACCGAAATGGCCCCGACGTCACCACGCCCAGGCGCGTCGAGTCCATCACCTGGACGTTCCAATGCTGCCCCAGCGTCCGCACCACCCACAATCGCACCAGATTGGCCCCTATAAACAGCGCGAACATCACGCCAGCCAGCACGGGGAAAAACGGCCGGCGCAGTAATACGACTTCCACAGCCGAGCCGACCAGAACGAAACTGTGCACCAGCACAATCCAGCGAAACCTCGGCTCGTCTACTTTGGCCGCGCCCTGCGCGATCATCTGCTTCTGATGCCGCCGCGAAATCCGCAGTTCGGCGATCCGCAGCACCGCGACGCCCAGCAGCAGCCCGAGGTAGGCGATAACGCTCAGGTCCATTGTAGTAGCAAAAATTCCGCGCTAAATCCCGGCCCGAACGCCGCCGCCAGCGCATATTCTCCGGCCTTCAGCGGTCTCTTCTCCAGCCACTCCTGCAAAATGAAAAGTATCGTCGCGCTCGACAAATTTCCTACGTTTCCGAGAATATCCCAAGACGGCTGCGTGTCGCACTTTTTCAATCCCAGCGCAGCTTCCACGTTCCCGAGCAGCCGCGCTCCTCCGGGATGCAGGATCCAGCCCTTGATCTCTTCCAGCTTGCGGCCGTGCCGTTTCAGAAAATCCTCCACCAAACCGCGGATTTTTCCACCGATCATCTCGGGAACGTCCTTCGCCAGCAAAATGTGGAAACCCGAATCGCGCAGATCGAATCCCATCGCTCCCAGCGAATCTGGAAAGGTGTACGTCTCCGAATCCAGAATTTTCGGTCCGCGGTGCCCGTTGCCGCTGACTATCACCGCCGCCGCCCCGTCTCCAAACAGAATCGACGAGATCAAGTTCGCTTGGGAAATGTCCTTCCGCTGAAACGTCAGCGAAGGCAGCTCCACCGCGATGATCAGCACGTTTCCCCCGGGCGTCGCCTTTATAAAATCGGCAGCGCGGCCGATGGCCATCGCTCCCGCAGCGCAGCCCAGTTCCGTAAACGGCATCCGCCGCACATTCGAGCGGAATCCCATCAGGTTGATCAGGTGCGCGTCGAGCGACGGGATCATGAAGCCCGTGCAGGACACCGTGATGATCAGGTCGATCTCATCCGCGCGGAGTCCCGCGCGCTCCAGGCATTTTTCCGCCGCTTCCCGTCCCAGCTTTACCGCATGTTCGATATATTCGTTGTTGGTTTTCGCCAGCGCCCGCGGCTCGATGGTGTAGTCGATGGGGAAGATGGCATGCCGCTTGTGCACCTGGGCGTTGTCCACAATGGCCATCATTGCTTCCAAGCGCCGATCCGGAATGTCAAACACCCGCCCCATGTAATATTTCACGTCATCGCGGGTCATCGTATGCGCCGGCAGGGCCGTGGCCGTTGCGGCTATGGTGCACTGCGATGAAGACGAATTATCGTTGCTCACTCGCTCGTTCAATGATTTCCCCTGTCCCGCTGGAATGAAAAATATCGTCGCTGCGCGCCCACCGCGCTAGATTATCGGGCAACCCTGCCAACCGACACGGTATATCGAGGGGTAGACTCTACAACATTCTGCCCGAGGAAGGGAGTGGCTAGGCCATGGCGCTTGTCTATTTTCGCACAGCCGGCCCGTTTATCGAAGATTTTCCCCGTTTTCGCATCTCCGTAAGAATTATCGCGGAATTTGCTGTATCCTTTCCGCCGAAATGAATAAACACTCTTCGCATCCCAGAGTTGTCCGTCTTCTTTTCGTTTTCGGCCTGGTTCTCGCCGCTCCATTCCTTTGCCTCACGCGCGCCGCGGCCCAGGAACCGGCCCCGCCCATCCTCCTGCTTATCTCCATCGACGGCATGCGTCCCGATTACGTAACCTCCGCCGACGCTCATGGCGCTAAATTGCCCAACCTCCGCCGCTTCCTCAAGGAAGGCGCCTACGCTGAAGGAGTGACCGGCGTCGTCCCCACGGTGACCTACCCCAGCCATACCACGCTGGTCACCGGCGTCTGGCCCGCGCAGCACGGCATTTTCGCCAACACCACTTTCGATCCGCTCCAGAAAAATTTTCAGGGCTGGTATTGGTACGCCGAAGACATTCATTCACGCACGCTCTGGGACGCCGCCGCCGCGGCAGGCCGCACCACCGCCAGCGTTCATTGGCCCGTCACCGTCGGCGCTCCTATCACCTGGAACATCCCAGAATTCTGGCGCGCCAACACTCCCGACGACGCGAAACTCCTTCGCGCCGTCTCCACTCCCGGCCTGCTCGAAGAACCCCGCGCCGCCCTGGGCGATTACCCCGTCGGCACCGACTCCTCCGCCGAGGTGGACGAACTTCGCGCCCGCTACGCGCAGTGGATCCTCGAGCACAAGCATCCCGCCCTGGTCACTCTGCACCTGGCCGCGCTCGATCACATCGAGCACGAGACCGGCCCGTTCAGCCCCGAATCCATCGCCATCCTCGAGCGCCTCGACGCCGTCATCGGCACCTTGCGGGCCGCCGTCGAGCGCCTTGCGCCCGGCCGCGCCTTCGTGGCCGTCGTCTCCGACCACGGCTTTGTGCAGACCTCCGCGCAGTTGAATTTATTCCCCGCGTTCCGCGACGCCAAACTCTTCACTCTCGATGAAAAAGGAAAAGTCGCGGATTGGAAAGCCATGCCCTGGGTCACGGGAGGTTCCGCGGCAATCGTTCTCAAAGCTCCGCACGACGAAGCCACCCGGTCTCAGGTGCGCGAACTTCTCGGAAAAATCGCCGCCGATCCCGCCAACGGCATCGATCGTGTCCTCGACGCCGATGACCTTCACAACCGCGGCGGCTTTCCCACCGCTTCGTTTTTCGTCGGTCTCAAACCCGGCTGGCGCACCGGTTCAACTCTTGACGGCCCCATCCTCTCAAAAACCAAAATCGGTGGCGCGCACGGCGAACTCCCCGATCTTCCTGATCTCCGCGCCTCTTTCTTCCTCATCGGCCCGGGCGTCCCCGCTGGCCGCTCGCTCGGCCTCATCGACATGCGCGACGTCGCCCCGACTCTTGCTCACGCCGTCGGCCTCTCTCTTCCCTCCGCCTCCGGAAAAAACCTCCTGCCCTAGTTCCTGTCTTTGTAGTGGCCCTTCAGACCCGTTCTTCTCGCCTGCCAGCTCTTGTCGGCTCACGCAGCGGTTCTTCTGATTTCCCTAATCCCATGTCCAAGGTGACGCCGCAAAAGAGTCCTGAGCGTTACTCCATCGGCGTAACCGACTCGCGCAGCGATTTCTTCCACACTCTCATCGGTCGTCTTCAGCAGATGCACCGCGCGCTCCACACGCAGCTCCTGGAAATAAGATAGTGGCGACTTCCCCATCACGGCCTGCATGCGGCGAGCCAGGGTTCTCTTGCTCGATCCCGATGCTACCGCGGCATCGTCGAGCGAAAACCCTTGCGTAAGCCTGCCTCGCGCCCAGCGCTCGAACCGCTCGACGAGCGGATCGGAATGGGCGAGATGATCGGCGAGGATATAGGCCGACTGTGACGGCCGTGAATCCACAACCAGATAGTTCGCCGTCAACGCGGCAAGCCTCGGGCTCTTCTGCCGGATGAGCCACAACGCCAGGTCCATGTGGCTCAAAGCCGCTCCGGCCGTAACGAACTTCCCGGATTTTACAATCATGCGCGATTCATCCAGCCGCACCTTCGGATATCTTTGGCGAAATAAGGGAGCGAGCCACCACGTTGTGGTCGAGTCTTGGTTGTCGAGCAGCCCTGATTCCGCCACGAGAAATGTCCCGATACACGCCGCCGCCGTGCCCGCGCCTCGCTCCGCCCACGAGCGCAGTGCTTTGCCCGCGTCACTCACATCCGTTCTCGCAAGAGCCTTCTGTAGCGGGCCTGGCATCATGTAGCCGATCGCTGGCACCACCACCCAATCGGGAACGATCCGCATGGGGGCAGCGGCAACAGGAACGCTCAACCCTTGCGATGTCTTGACCGCCTTGCGCACTCCGACGATCGCGACGTCGAAGCGCGGCGAAGCCAAGCCGGACATTTCCGCGAGCTCGTTCGCGACCTTAAATGCATCCAGCACGGTCGCCAAACCCGTGTCAAAAACCCCATCCAGGACGAGCACATGAATCTTCATGGCAAATATGATATCAAATTTGGCGATCTTGCCAATGGCTTTTTCGCCTTGCAAAGCACTATCTTGGCTACGCTCGAATGGATCAAGCCAACGAATCAAGGAGAAACCCAATGGTTACACTCGCATTGTTCGCTCGTTTGGAAGCTAAAGCCGGGAAAGAAAACGAAGTCGCGAAGTTTCTGGAGACAGGGCTTGCCCTGGCCAATCAGGAAGCAACCACGCCAATATGGCTCGCGCTGCGATTGGGGCCGGGGACCTTTGGCGTCTTCGACGCGTTCACCGACGAAAGCGGACGCCAGGCTCATCTCAATGGCCCCATCGCCAAAGCGCTCATGGCGAAAGCCCCCGAACTATTCTCCAAACCACCCGCGATCGAATCCATTGAAGTTCTAGGCGCAAAGCTTCCCAAATAATCGTGACCCGTTTCATCAGGCCACTTCAGGAATGAGGACAGGCATTATGAAAGATTTGCCGCGGGACATCCTGCAGTGTATCGGCAACACCTCTTTATTGGCCCTGCGCAAAATCGTGCCCAAGAACGGCGCCCGAGTCCTGCTGAAACTTGAAAACGAGAATCCCACCGGCAGTATGAAGGACCGCATGGCCCTTGCCATGATCGAAGCAGCCGAGGCCGACGGACGCCTCACCGCCGGTGGTTCTGTCGTTGAAGCCACCGCCGGCAGCACAGGTGTGTCCCTGTCCCTGGTCTGCGCCGTGAAGGGATATCCGCTGTCCATCGTCACCTCCGATGCCTTCGCCCGCGAAAAACTCGATCACATGAAAATTCTCGGCGCCACGCTGCAAGTCCTCCACAGCGAGAGCGGAGGCATGACCGAGAAACTAACCCGCGACATGATCGAAACCGCGCGCGTCATCGCCGCCAAACGCGGCAGCTTTTGGACCGATCAGATGTCCAATAAAGATTCGCTCGCCGCCTATCACAAAATGGCGGAGGAAAGTTGGACGCAGACCGGCGGCCAGATCGATGGCTTTGTCCAGAGCGTGGGTACCGGAGGGTCCCTGCGGGGTAACGCGGAAGGTTTGCGCCGCCACAATAAACAGATCCGAATCGTCGCCGTGGAGCCTGCGGAATCTCCGGTCCTCTCCGGCGGCCAGCCAGGCTCTCATAAAATTGACGGCATGGGCGCCGGTTACGTAGTACCGCTATGGCAAACGGGAATCGTCGATCAGATTGAACAAGTCTCCACGCAAGAAGCCACGGCTATGGCCCTTCGGCTGGCCCGCGAAGAAGGCCTTTTTGCGGGAACTTCCACTGGCGCCAACGTCGTCGCCGCTTTGCGATTAGCCGAGAAACTCAGACCCGACGCGACCGTCGTCACCGTCATGTGCGATACCGGCATGAAATACCTCAGCAAAAAGGAATTTCAATCCCTCTCTTGATCGCGCGCGCCCCGCGGTGTAAACCCCTGACTTTTAGTCAGGGGAGCAGCGCCAGAATTTATCCCGACCCGGTCGGGAGGCGCTGCGGAACAGTCCTTCGCTAGGGGCAGGCCTTAGCCATGGTGGTGCATGCCCCGGACATCACTCCCAGGGAGCGCGGGCTTGACCAAAATGGTAGAAGCCCCGGACTTCTAGTCCGGGGACAGCGGGCCTTCAGGCCCGCGGAACATGAGGTCGCCCTACAGCGGGCTTCAGCCCTGGTTCCCTGCGTGCGCAGGCTTGCCCCGACCGTGTCGGGAAGGTGCTGCGGCACACCGCCTCGCTGCAAGAATGGGCTTCAGCCCTGAGAACCGCCTGCGCGCCGTAGGTGCGCCAGACGTTAGCCCAGCGCGTGAGCGCTGGGAAAGCTTGCAAGAAAAATCATGAGCGCCGCAGGTGCGGCACACCAACTAACAACGTAGGCGCACACACACGAAAAAAAAGGAGCCACCGGTGCTTCCCGGCGGCTCCCCATGATCGAACCGCTCGAACTCTTGCGCGCTGTTCTTAGCTGTGCCCCTTGGCCTTTGCCTTGCCCTTCTTCTCCGAACCCTCATGCTTGCCCTTGTTCTTGCTGCCCTTGGATGCCTTGTCCTTGTCGCCCTTCTTGTTCGTGGCCTGAACCTTCTCGGCGCGCGCCGTCCCCTTTTGCTTGCTGACGTTGTTGTTACGCTCGCCCTTCTCGCTGTTCTGCGCCGCGGCCGGGATAGCCAGCAAGCAAGCGACCAGCAACGCCGAACAGAAATACTTTAGCTTCTTCATGGGAGCCTCCTCCACCCGCGTGCTTGCAGTCATCAATCGCGCACGGGGATATTCCTTAAAATTAGAACCTTTTCTGTTTGGGGTGTAACTGTTCGGAAGTACAGGTGTTCCTTCCTCGCGTGTGGGGTTTTTGACTGTTCATTGTAGGTGGCCCAGGCGCCCATTTTGCATACCCTGTGGTGAGCGGAATCGAACCATGGGGCGTCGACTTCTTTATCAGCCTGCCCGGCTCAGGCAGGATCTGTTCCATCCTCCTCCTTGACTCCCCCACCCCCAGGAGTACAAGCTTGCTGGCCCGTCGGTATATACTCCAGCCCAGCAAAAGGAGGCCATCAATGGCACAGAAAGTCATCGAAATCGTTGGATCTTCCAAAGAGAGCTTCGCCAAAGCGGCCGAGAATGCCGTTGCCGAGGCCGCCAAGACCGTGCGCGGCTTGAGGTGGGCGCGCGTTTCCGAATTCGAGATGGTGCTTGACGGCAAGAAAATTACCGAGTACCGGGCAACCGCTCGCATCTATTTTGAAATTGAGCGCTAGGGCCGCCGGCGGCACAGACGCAAACTTCGAAGACGAATTTGGGTGCCCCATACACGGGGTGCGCGTGTGGGGTTTTTGACTTTTTGATCTTTGCCGTTCCCCCCTCTAGAATCGCCATCCAACCGCCAAATTCTACCGTTCCATGGATATCGCTTCCGTTATCGTCACGTTCGTGCTAACATGCCGCGTGTTACCTCGATCCATCCTCGACTCTCGTTCCGACCTTCCCGCGTTTTGCCCCTCGAGCGCGAAACACGCAAATGTGAACTTCTTTCTTTTCAATCGTTTCCGCACTCTTTCTTCATTCTTCGGCGCAGGTGCATTCGACAACTCCTTTACAATCAACTCGTTCCGCACTCTTTTGCAAAAACCGGGGGGTAGGTATACCCCTCCCGAGTCGCAAGAGAGCCTCTCGCTTCCCACGGGGCTGTTGTCTTGCCGTCGTCGGCCCGTTGAGGTCCCGTTGTTTTCCAACGGGAAACGCCCTCTATCTCTTTTCTCTTCATATCGTTACCCGACTCTTTCCATCAGGACGAGGGGGGGTACACCCCTCCCCCTCTTGCCCGCTGCTTTTCCCAGCAAATCTTCGCTCCGTGCCTCCGTGCCTCCGTGTCTCTGTGGCTATCTCTCCCCTCTGCCTCGACGCGAACTCGTCGGCGACCTGTGCTACAGTTCCTCGCCGCAAAGGAGCTTTCAACTATGTTTTTTTCTTGTCGTTCTCTCGCATTTCCCGTCACAATCATGCTTCTAGCTGCGTTTTCTTGCGCCGCGCAGCAAACTCCCGCTCCGGCCACGACCGAAGGGGATTTCGTCATCCACGATTTCAAGTTTCGCTCCGGCGAATCCCTTCCCGAACTCAAGCTGCACTATACGACGCTCGGCAAACCCGTCCGCGACACGCAAGGCCGCGTCACGAATGCCGTCTTGATCCTTCACGGCACCGGCGGCTCGGGTCGTCAATTCCTTCTGCCGCAATTTGCGGGCGAGCTGTTTGGTCCCGGCCAGCCTCTCGATACCGCTCGATACTTCATCATTCTTCCCGATGGCATCGGCCACGGAAAATCTTCCAAGCCGAGCGACAGCCTGCACGCGCATTTTCCGCAGTACGACTACGACGACATGGTCTTGGCTCACTACCGCCTGGTCAGCGAAGGCCTCGGTGTCAATCACCTTCGTCTGATTTTCGGGACCTCCATGGGCTGCATGCACTCTTTCATCTGGGGAGAGACGTATCCCGATTTCATGGACGCGCTGATGCCCATGGCTTGCCTGCCGGTGCAAATCGCCGGCCGCAATCGCGTCTGGCGGAAAATGGTCATCGACGGCATCCGCAACGATCCGGAATGGAAGGGCGGCGACTACACTGCGGAGCCGCAGCAAAGTTTGCGCATCGCGCTCGATTTCTTGATCATCGCCGGGAGTGCGCCGCTATTCATGCAGAAGACCTTGCCGACGCGTGACGCTGCGGACAAATATCTCGACGACTATTTCCGCGCGCGCACGGCGGACTTCGACGCCAACAATTTCCTGTACCAGGTGAATGCGTCGCGCAATTACGATCCGTCGCCGCAGCTCGAAAAAATCAAGGCGCCGGTGATGTGGATGAATTCCGCGGACGATTTCATCAATCCGCCGGAACTAAAAATTGCCGAGCGGGAAGCTCCGCGGCTGAAGAACGGACGATTTATTTTGATACCGACCAGCGACCAAACGCGCGGCCACGGCACGCATACTTGGGCCGCGGTGTGGAAGCAATACTTGGAGGAGTTGCTCGCAAAATCGAGCCACTAAAAAAGCAGCCGCCGTGCTTCAGCGGGCTGTTTCGTGGCTGGCGCGAATTTCCTGCCAGCGCCGCGGACGTTTGTTGGCCTGGAGAACTTTTTTGCGCAGCCGGATGGATTTCGGCGTGATTTCGACGAACTCGTCGTCGGCGATGAATTCGATGGCTTGTTCGAGGCTCAGCTCGCGGTGCGGAATCAGCCGAATGGCTTCGTCGGCGCTCGAGGAGCGCATGTTGGTTTGCTTTTTTTCCTTGGTGACGTTGACGTCCATGTCTTGCTCGCGCGAGTTTTCGCCGAGGATCATGCCTTCGTAAACGTCCACCGCGGGACCGATAAAGAGTTCGCCGCGCTCCTGGATATTCCAGAGAGCAAACGCCGTGGAAACTCCGGCGCGGTCCGCGACGAGCGCGCCGGTGGGGCGCAGCGCCATTTCGCCGGCGTATTCGGTCCAGCCGTCGAAAATCGAGTGGATCAGCGCGGTTCCTCGCGTGTCCGTGAGCAGTTGACTGCGCAATCCGATCAAGCCGCGCGAAGGAATTTTGAAATCCAGGCGCACGCGGCCGGAGCCGTGATTGCTCATCTTGATCATTTCGCCGCGCCGGCTGCCGAGAGTTTCGAGGATAATGCCGATGAATTTTTCCGGGACATCGATGACCAGCCGCTCGAGGGGCTCGAGCTTCCGCCCCTTTTCCGTGCGCACCACGATCTCCGGCTTGCCGACCATCAACTCAAAGCCTTCGCGCCGCATCGTCTCGATCAAAATCGCGAGCTGCAATTCTCCGCGGCCCAGCACGCGAAACGATTCCGGAGTGTCCGTGTCTTCCACGCGGATGGAAACATTGGTCAGCAGCTCTTTTTGCAAACGGTCGCGGAGATCGCGCGAAGTCAAATACGTTCCATCTTTGCCGGAGAGCGGGCCGCTGTTCACCGTGAAGATCATCGCCAGCGTCGGTTCGTCGATCAGGAGCGGTTCCAGCGGAGATGGATTCGCCAGATCGGTGATGCTCTCGCCGATCTGGATGCCTTCTACTCCGGCGATCGCCACGATGTCGCCGGCAACGACGCTTTGCGCTTCGTCGCGCTCAAGTCCGCGAAACGTGTACAGCTTCGTGATGCGTGTGGAAATCAGTTTTCCGTCGAGTTTACTGATTCCGACGTCAGAGCCGCGCTCGAGCGTGCCGTTGAAGACGCGGGCAATCGCAATGCGCCCAAGAAATTCGCTGTAGTCGAGATTCATCACTTGAATTTGCAGCACGCCGTTCGGATCGCCCGGCGGCGCGGGAATGAATTTAACGATGGCTTCAAAAAGAGGAAGCAAATCTTTGGAATTATCACCTAGCGTGCGGTGGGCCACACCGTCGCGCGCGTTCGTGTAAACGACGGGAAAATCAAGCTGGTCCTCGGTGGCGTCGAGGTCGATAAAGAGATCGTAGATTTCGTCGAGCACTTCTTTTGTGCGTGCGTCGGTGCGGTCGATTTTATTAAGCACGATGACCGGAGGGAGTTTCGCGGCCAGGGCTTTTTGTAAAACGTAGCGAGTCTGCGGCAGCGGCCCTTCGCTGGCGTCCACCAGCAGAACGACGCCGTCGACCAGGCGCAGGGCGCGCTCGACTTCGCCGCCGAAATCGCTGTGCCCCGGCGTGTCCACGATGTTGATTTTGGTGTCGTGAAAAAAGAGCGCCGTATTCTTTGCGAGAATGGTGATGCCGCGCTCGCGTTCGAGATCGTTCGAGTCCATCACGCGCTCGACGAGTTCCTGGTTGGCGCGGAAAATTCCGCTCTGGCGCAGCATGCCGTCGACCAGCGTGGTCTTTCCGTGGTCTACGTGCGCGATGATGGCGATGTTGCGAATGTTCTGACTCATGGTATGCACGTCTACAGACAAAAATAGCTGCTGAGATAACCAGCAGCCCTGACGAATCTCCTCGTTCGTTTTCCGTGACCGCGAGGCGGTCAACTTCTCAGGTGCGGTCGAGCAAACCCTAGTTTAACAGATGCCTGCCATTGCATCCACCGCCATTGTCGTTTCCGAAAGAGAACGTGCCCCTCGATGCTTAAGGGTGAGGTGACAGGCTCGGCACGCGGGTCGCAGGAAAAAGAGCGGGGCGCGACGGCCTGGGCTAACGTAAATGCAGAAGTGAAATTTGTGCGTGGCGTCGACGCCTTGTGGGGGAAGCGTGATGAAGAAGTGGCTCTTGGTGGTTGCCGTGTCGTTCGGGGCTGTCGGTGGAGTGTACGCGCAGGAAACGGACGTGCCGGCGGTGCCGGGGGGAAACGACAGCAGCAGCGCGGAAACGTTGCAAGGAACAAGCTGGGCGATGGCAGCGTCTTCTTCGAATACGAATGATTATTTTCTGGCCCCGGGGCTGAAATTATCATTCGCAGAGCCTGTTGCGCCGGAGTTTGCGGTGGTTGAAATGGCGGCGCCGATGGCTTTGCCGGCGCAGGGACCCAAGCGCCATAGCGCCAGGGAGTCGGACGATTACCGACTGCAAATCGGACTGGGGTTCACGTATGTGAGGTTTCGCTCGGCAGCCTTCGATGTGGGCTTGTACGGGCTGAATACGTCCGTGGTTTACTTTCCCAGTCAGTGGCTGGGGGTAGAAGCAAACTTTACGGCGGCGTTC
>Ga0210410_10000576_pt1 | contig 39414 bp, 34 predicted proteins | sample IncBWC4MmetaG_FD_161058 | JGI IMG/M metagenome (GOLD analysis project Ga0210410, IMG submission 161058) | Forest soil microbial communities from Barre Woods Harvard Forest LTER site, Petersham, Massachusetts, United States - Inc-BW-C-4-M | ecosystem: Environmental > Terrestrial > Soil >...
CGTATTTCTCCCAGAGCTTGGTGTATTCGGCGAGGAAGGGCTGAATGTGATCATAGCCAGGGGCGCCTGCGACCAGGCGCACCTTGTAAGTGTCGGGCTGCTGCGCCAAAGACGCGTTCGCCACGGCGACGCTTGCACATAGTCCGGCGATCAGAGCCTTCATCTTCATGCGATATACCTCGATCCACATCTGCCCGGGCTAATTGCAACGCACTATTGCAATGGACTAATGCAAGATGCGCGCCGCTATTCTGCGGCCATGGGATTCATCATCGGCACACGTTCGGTGATGAGCTTGACGTCGGCCCAGGCCCTCGTCATGTCGGCGAGCGCCGCCACCTCGTGCGCGGCGATCTGTTCGAGAACGGCGCCTGCCTTTGCCAGATCCGCCTCGTAGCGCATCACCTTGAAGAGCTCCGATGAGGCTTGCATGTGCTCAGCCGCGGACGCTGCGGCCGCAGTCTCGAGCCCGCGCACGCCAAGCTCCTTGGTGACGCGGCGCAGATAACCGGCCGCGCCGGCGCGGCCGAGCACGCCATGGTTTGGAATGTTCCCGCGCACAAACAGCGGGATCGGATCGCCCTTCGGGCTGAACGTATCCTTGACCTTGCCGGCCTTGATCAGCGCGGCAAACGCCGCCATACCGGGCGCGCCGGTCTCGAAGCGCGGGATCTGCCACTGATTGCCGAACAACGCATACGGCTTCGGATATTCGCCGGACAGGATTTTCAGATTGCGGCGGAAGGAATGGCGAATCGACTTTGCGATGTCCCATTCGGGATCGCGCTCCGGTTCGACCCACACCATGAGAAAGGGACCGTAGCCATCATGAAGGCTCCATTCGCCGCCGAACGGATGGTGATGCTCCCACGGCACATATCCATTCGGACCGCGTTGCGACGATTGCTCCCACGCCGTGCGGAAGACATCGATCGGCGCCTCATAGCGCGAATGCGGCATCACGTCGTTCGGCTCGAAGATCGTGACGGTGCCGCGATCGAGATCGTAGCCTGCGATCACGACATGATGGCCGAAGCCGCTCTTGCCCATTGTCTCGTGCTGGAATTTCAGCCGCGGCGAGGTTTTGGCGCCATAGGACAGCAGCAGCGAGTAATGCAGGCCAACCTGCACCGGAATGCCGCGATCGACGAGACCGCGCAGCTTCGCGAAAGCTTCGTCGAAGCCGCCTTCATGATCCTGTTCCCAATGTCCCTGATAGCCGAGCGCACGAGGCGTATATTCCCAGATCTCGTGAAAGGCGCCGGCACCACCGTTGAAGGCGGGCGCACCCCAGACCGGCGACCAGCGAAACGAGAAGCCGTCGCCCGAGGTGCCGTCGGCAAACAGCACGTCGCTTTCGCCGTGCAGGCGGAACATGCCGAGCAGGCCGGTGAAATAGCAGCGACCGGAATTGCCTTGCTCGGGATAGCCCTTGGGTCCCATCCATGTCATCGAGTAGTAGGCTTCATCATATGGCTTGATCACAGACATCGGCTTTTGTCCTGTGTTGCTGGTTGTTGGGTTCAGATCAGCGGGTTCATGGCTTTCTTGCGCAACTCGCGCTCGTCGATTTCGAATACGTCGGCAAGCCAGTCGGCCATCAATTCCTGACCGATGGTCGGATTGTCGTGCTGGCAATGATCCGCGCCGGTTTCCTCCTCGGTCACGAAGCGGAGCGTGACATCGACGCCCTTTGACTTCGCATAGTCGGCGACCTTGCGCGCCGAGGCGACGCCGAGCACGTCATGACCGCCATGGACGATGAGGTAGGGACATTTCATGTGATCGAGATGGCCCTCGAGCACGAAAGGCTTGGCCTTCTCCATCGCCTCCTTCATCGAGCCGGCGCCGAACACGGTCTTGATATGGTCGGCAAGGCCATGATCTTCCTTCGCGCCGGCCCACAACTCCGGGATCGACCAGATTGCGCCGTGTGATATGGCCGCCGCGAGCCGGTGCTCGTAACAGCCGGCGCGCGCCGCGTAATATCCGCCAAGAGACGAACCGCAGACGGCGATTTTCGCAGGATCGATGTCGTTTCGCGTCAGGAGATAGTCGATGCACTTGCCGATCGGCACCTCATAGTCCGGCCGCGTCGGAATCTTATGACGGCGCAGCGTGCCGCCCTGCCCCGGGCCGTCGATCATGAGAACCGAGATGCCGCGCTGCAGCGCGCCATGCGCCTGCATGAACCACATCTCGTCCTTGATCGAATCGAGACCTCCCATGCAGATGAGGACCGGCTGCTTGCCGGTGTCGAACGGCGCCCGGACGAAATAGGCGAACAGCGTCTTGCCGTTCTCATAGGGAATCTGCAGCACCTCGCCCGCTGGCTTGAGGTTCTGGATGAACTTTCGCGAGCATTCCTCCATGTCGGTGAACGCTTCGAGCCGGCGCGGATCGGAATATTCGAGCCAGAACTCGGTGTGGCGATAGTAGTTGGCCGCACGCAGCCAGCAGTTCATGGCGGTGCGGACATGGCCCTTGCCGAACTCCTCGTCACCGCGCACCTGGTTGAAATCCGCGATCCGCTTCCATTCCCGGTGCCAGCTCTCCTTATCCCCGGGGATCATGCGGCTGGCGGCGAGGAAACATTCGGAGACGGCGCCGCCGCCTTCCTGCGTTTCGCCCAGCGCGCGACGGAACTGGTAGCTCATCCACGGATATTTCGGCCAATGGTGCCAGCCGTAAGGCTGATAGATGCCGTGCGTTACATCCGTGACCTGATCGATCAGAAGCTCTTCCGCCATGTCAGCCGCAACTCCCTTTTTCTTGCTTCTCGGCGCGCGCATCGCTGGCTCGTCGGCCCGCACTGTGTGGCGACGCTAGCAGGTTTTTCTATTCATTCAAGTCGCTTGAATTTTGTTCACTTTGCTTTCATTTTGGGCAAGCGGCCTATCGCCTTGCGCTATCGTTCGCTAATACGCTGGTGCCGCGGCTCGACGGCTTCGCAAGGCGAGGAACGAGTTCAACGGTGCGAGAGAGAGCCACTGCAGACATGGACGATAGATGCTGAAGAAGATGAACCGCGCCGCGAAGAAGGCAGCCGATCTGCCAAGCGGCCAAAATCAGTATCTCGGCGTGAAGCTGCGGCACACGCGCATGACCAAGGGATTGCGGCTACGCGACCTGGCCGAAAAGGCGGAGTGCTCCGAGAGCATGCTGTCGAAGATCGAGAACGGCCACGCCGTTCCTTCGTTAAAAACACTGTACCGGATCGCCGAAGCACTGGGGCTGACGGTCGGGCAGTTGTTCGCGCAGCCGGCGGAGCCGAATGGCCTGGTATCACGCGGCGGCGAACGCCCCATCGTGCACGCAGACCCGCTGCGCAACGGCCCAGGACTGACGCTCGAGCGGCTGATTCCCTACCATCAGTCCCACCTTCTCCAGGGCAGCATCCACAACATCGCACCAGGCGGCAGCGGCGGTGGCCTCGTCTCTCATGAAGGCGAGGAGGTTGCCTATATTCTCGAGGGGCAAGTCGAGTTCATCGTCGGTGACGAGCACTTCCTGCTGAAGGCCGGCGATTCAATCTGCTATCGATCGGAGCAGCCGCACGGATATCGAAACGGCGGCGACGGCCACGCCAAGCTGATCGTCGTCAACACGCCGCCGAGCTTCTGAACCGGCACGAGCATCGATTGCTCATCATTCAAGTTCCTTGAATTGCGGCATGGTTGATCGGGCGGCGGAGACCGTCCAGCCATCCCCCTCAGCCTAAGCCGGCACTTGCGACCTGTACCAATCGAGAATCTCGGCGCCGGTCCACATCACCACGCCCTCATGGCCGAGAATGTAGTCGTACAGCATCTCCAGGTATTTGATCCGGTGCGGCACGCCCGTCAGATAGGGGTGAATGGAAATCGCCATGACGCGCGGCGCCTTGGCGCCATCGAGATAGAGCCGATCGAAATGATCGCGGCCACGGCGAAAGATCTCGTCCGACGGCTGCTGCTGCACGGCGCTGATCACGACGTCGTTGATCTCGACCGTATAGGGAACAGACACGATATCGCGGTGGCGCGTCTTCAAGGTGATCGGCTGCTCGTCGAGCACCCAATCGGCGACATATTCGATGCCGGCCTCGGCGAGGAAATCGAGCGTGTCGTCGGTCTCGGTCAGCCCCGGGCTCTCCCAGCCACGCGGCGGCTTGCCGGTGAATTTCCTGATCGCGGCAATCGTGTCGGCAATCGCCGCCTTCTGGTCTTCGACCTTGTGCATCGGCTTCTGCACGAAGCCATGGCCCATGAAATCCCAGCCGGCATCGCGGGCAGCTTCGCATGCTTCGGGATAGAGCTCACAGACCGTACCGTTGAGAGCGAAGGTCGCCTTCAGATTTCGGCTGCCGAGCGTTTCGATGAAACGCCAATAGCCGACGCGCATCCCGTATTCGTGCCAGGCCCAGTTCGGAACGTCCGGAAGCAACGGCTGTCCCATCGGCGGCGGCAGCACCGCACGCGGCATCGCACCCATCGGGCTCCAGTTCTCGACATTGACGATGGTCCATACCGCCACCCGCGCATTGTTGGGAAGCTTGAGCGCGGGCCTGCGATGGATCGGAGTGTAAGGCAATCGGCTGCGGACACTGTTACCGACCAATTCGGTCATCTTCTTTTCCTCCCTTTGCTCAACCCTCGCACAGCAATTTCAACGCTGTGCCACAGCAGACACACTGACGCTCCAGCGGCGTAATTCCCGGCACGGCGTCGATCGTGGCCTTGGGATTTTCGTCGGCCATGTCGAACGGCGCGTCGGTCCCGATGCAGACATGATCCGCGCCGACGAGATCGATGAGATAGCGCAGCGCCTGCGGCTCGAAAACAAGGCTGTCGAAATAGATGCGCTTCAGCAGGTCCTTCGGCGAGGATTTGCTGATGCCATTGGTCTCGCTGCGCACCGCATGTCCGTGCACCAGCCGGCCGATCTGGTAGGGAATGAAGCCACCGCCATGCGCCAGCACGATCTTGAGGTCCGGCAGCTCGTCGAGCCGGCCGGAGAACATAAGGTTGGCGAGCATCACCGTGGTATCGAGCGGATTGCCGATGAGATTGGTGAGATAATAGCTTTCGAGTCCGCTCTTGGCTCCGACATAATATGGATGCGCGAACACGAAGACGTTGAGCTCGGAGGCGCGCCGCAGCAAGGGACGAAAACGTTCCTCGGCAAGCTGCGCGCCCTCGATGGAGGTGCCGATCTCGACCGCCTTGAAGCCGTAGGCCCGAACCACGCGTTCCAGCTCGGCGACCGCCGCGTCGGGATGCTGCATCGGCACCGTCGCCATGCCGCGCAACCGGTCGGGCCTGGCGCCAACCATGTCGGCAACGCCGTCATTGACGAGGCCGGCCACGTCTAGCGCGAGATCAGCATCGGCCCAGTAATAGAACATCGGCGGCGCCGGCGAGATCACGGATATGTCGATGCCCTTGCGGTCCATGGCGGCAAGCTTGGCCTCGACCCGGCGAAACTCCTCAAACAGCGGATAGACGTATCCCTGATCGTGAATGATCTTGCGTGCGGATCCCTCTCCCTCGACGCGCGCCCGGAAGCGCTTGGGATCGGCGGCAATCGCCGCGACGATACGATCGGGAATGACGTGGCTGTGAATATCGATCTGCATGAGCGGTTACACCTCAATGGACGCCGAGGAAGCGCACGAGTGATTGTGGATCGTCGACGAGCGCAGAGGCCTCGGCCTCGTGGACGATCTTGCCGGTCTCGATGACGTAGACGCGGTCGGCAACCGCGAGCGCGCTGTAGAGATTCTGTTCGACCAGCAGGATCGCAAGACCTTCCTCCTTGAGCTGGGCGATGATGCCCTCGAGATGCTGGACCATCACGGGAGCAAGACCTTCCGACGGCTCATCCATCAAGATCAGCTCGGGGTCGATCATCAGCGCGCGAGCGACGGCGAGCATCTGTCGTTCGCCGCCCGAGAGCTGATTGCCCCGATGCTGGCGTCGCTCGGCAAGCCGAGGAAACAGGCCCATGACGCGATCGACAGTCCAACCGTCCCTGGCGCGAGCGGATTTGATCATGGTGAGGTGCTCGGTCACCGTGAGCGAAGGAAATAGCCGCCGCCCCTGCGGCACCAGGGCGATCTTGCGGCCGGCGATCTCATGCGCTTTCAGGCCGGTCAGCGTCTCGCCCTTCCACGCCACGCTGCCGCCACGCACCTGTGGCGCGGACAGGCCCATCACCGAGCGGATCAGGCTGGTCTTGCCCATGCCGTTGCGGCCGAGCAGCGCGACCACCTCGCGGTCGCGCACCGTGAGCGAGGCGCCCTGCACGACGTGAGCCTCGCCGTAAAAGCTGTGAAGATCGCGGATCTCAAGCATGACGGCGCGCCTTGCCGAGATAGACGTCCTGGATGTCGGAATTGGCGCGGATGTCTGCCGGCGCTCCCTCCGCCAGAAACTGACCGTTATTGAGACAGGTCACCCAGTCCACGAGTGACAGCACCAGGTCCATGTCGTGCTCGATCAGGACGATGGTGATCTCGGCTGGCAAGCTGCGGATGACATCTGCGACAATGACACGCTCGGCGGGCGACAGGCCCGCCGCCGGTTCGTCGAGCAACAGAAGGCGCGGATTGGGAGCCAGTGCCATCGCCATCTCGAGCTGCCGCTGCTCGCCATAGGACAACTCGCCGACCAGTGATTTCGCGCGCGCGCCGAGCCGTGACAGCCCAAGAGCGCGGTCGGCCTGGCTGCGCTCGGTGTCGGTCAACTCGCTCGACCCAAGCAGGGAGAACTTGCGTGACGTCAGGCCGCAGAGCGCAAGCGCCATGTTCTGCTCGACCGTCAGGCTCGGAAACAGGTTGGTGATCTGGAAGGTGCGGCTGATACCGCAGGCGGCGCGGCGGTGTGGCGGCAGCCTCGTGATGTCCCGCCCGTCGAATTCGACACGCCCAGAGGTCGCCGGCACCACACCGGTAATGGCATTGAACAGCGTGGTCTTTCCGGCTCCGTTGGGGCCGATGATGGCGCGCCGCTCGCCACGTTTTACGCGAAGCGTCACGTCATCAACCGCTCTCAACGCATCGAATGAGACGCCCACGTGGTCGAGACTGAGGATGTGATCTGACACGCACTTTCCCGTCGACATGAGGAGCGTGACGGCCGACAGGACCGGCCGTTCACCGGAGTTCAAGCCTTCTTGATGCCCTGGAAGTCGCGCGAATAAGGAGGCTGCTTCATGTAGACCGCGGGATCGTATTTCCAGAATTGCGACACCTGCGGATAGGTCGCGATCGGGACGTTCCAGAACTTGCCGTCCTTGTTCTTTGCGGTCTTGCGGATGACGACATCGTAGATGGGATTGCCGTAATCGTCGAAGCGGACGGGCTTGCCGAGCGGACTGTCCGGAAGATCGGTCTTGAGAACCGTTTCGAGGAAAACATCGCGATCCTCCACCTTGCCGTTGATCGTGGCGATCGCCTTGGCGACCCACATCGCGCCGACATAATGCGAGAACGCGTAGAGAGACGGAATCTTGCCGAACTTGTCGGAGTACGTTTTGACGAAGGCCTGCGTGGCAGGCAGGTCGGCGCCTTCGGCGAAGTGTGCCGATGTGACGATTCCCTCGCATTCGGGTCCCATAGTTCGGATGACCGATTGGTCAGTCGAGTTCTGGGCACCAAGCAACGGAATCTGCTCCTTGAGACCGAAGCTCGCATATTGCTGGATCAGGCGCGTCGCATCTGCGCCGGTCTCCATCGCGAACACGACGTCGGCATTGAGCCCCGCGATCTGTCCGAGATAGGGACTGAAATCGGACGTGTTCAGCGGATGCCAGAACTGTCCGACCACCGCGCCGCCACCCTCGGTGAAGGTCTGCGCGAAGCCGCCACACTGTTCGTGACCGAACGTGTAGTCCTGCGAGATCATCGCGACTTTCCTGTAACCCTGCTTCAACGCCCAGTCGGCGAGCGGCCGCGGGAACTGGCTCGCGCTGTAGCCGCCGGCGCGGATCACGTTCTTGATCCGGGCGCGCTGGGTCAGATCGTCGGCGGCAATCACCGGGATGAAGTACGGCGTGCCGTTGCCCTTGACGTAATTGGCAACGGCAAGGCCCGTATTGGCCAACAGGTTGCCAAACAGCATGTCAACCTTCGCCTGCTCGACCAGGCGGCGCGCCTTCTGCAGCGCGGTGTCGGGATTGGAGGCATCATCCTCGACGATGATCTCGACCTTTCGGCCGCCGGCCTGGTTTCCGGCGCTCTCCCAGAACAGCGAGAAACCATCGATGATTTCGCGGCCACCGGCAGCGACGACGCCGGTTTGCGGCGCCATCAGACCGATGCGAATCGGTGCATTTTGTGCGCGCGCCACGAAGGGGGCGGATAGAACGCCGGTACCGGCCGCAAGCGTGAGGCCGGTCGTTTTCAGAAAGCGTCTGCGGTCCATCGTCTATCCTCCAGATCGGCGTTGCGTTGACGGGCGGGATCGCCGGCGTACGAGCAGAATGCGCGCGCGGCCGACCACGCCTTCCGGCGCGAAGATCATGATGAGCACGAAGGCGAGCCCAAGCACGCTGGGCCAGCGCGCCGTGTAGGCGCTGACGGCGTTTTCAAGCACGATAATGGCGGCGGCACCGACGAACGAGCCAAGCAGCGTGCCGATGCCGCCGGTGATCGCCATCAAGAGGCCGGAAACCGACTGCGACAGTTGCACGGTCGAAGGGCTGACGAAATTATTGAACAGCACGTAGAGGCCGCCGGCCACTCCGGCGAAGAATCCGGACACCACGAACGCAAGGAACAGGTGCAACGGCACGTTATAGCCAAGGCTGCGCATCCGGTTTTCGGAGTCGCGAATGCCGCGCAATGTCAATCCGAACGGCGAATGCACCAGCCGCCACATCACCCAGGTCAGTGGCGCCACAGTGATGAGCACGGCGTAGTAAAAGCTGACATGATCGGCAATGAAGGCGGGACGGCCGATGCCGCGCAGGCCATTTTCGCCGCCTGTCACGGCCGTCCAGCGCAGGCACACGCCCCAGACGATCATGCCGAGCGCGAGCGTCAGCAGCAGGAAATAGACCCCGGTGGTGCGGATGGCGAGCGCCGCGAACACTCCTGCCAGCGTTGTTGCGGCGAGAATACCAAGCGCGATGCCGATCCAGATGTCGCCACCCATGGTGGATGTCCAGTAGATCGCGACATAGCTGGAAACGCCGAAGATGGCGCCGTGACCGAGCGAGGTGCGGCCGGCGAAGCCCGCGAGAATGTCGATCGACATCGCGAGCACGCTGAAGATCAGCACCTGCGTTGCGATCGACACCTGGTAGCTGGGCAAGATCATCGGCAGAAGGGCAAGGGCTAGCAGCACCAGCGCGATCCAGGGCAACGCACGAGACTTCCTGATCGGCAGTTCGGGTGACGCCGCAGCTGGGCTGAGCGGAGCGGCCCTCACGCGGCCCTCCCGAACAGTCCAAGCGGCCGAAACGCCAGCAGCAGCGCCATCGGTCCGAAAATGACGAAATAGGCAAGCTCCGGAAACATCACCTGCCCGATCGCGTTCAAGAGACCGACCAGCAATGCGCCGAGCGCGGCACCGGCAAGGCTGCCGCGCCCACCGATGATGACGACGGCGAGGGAGAAAACCAGGATCTCGGCGTCGGCGCTCGGATAGAGGGTCAGGAAAGCGCCGCCGATCACGCCGCCGAGGCCGGCCAGGGCCGCGCCGAGCATGAAGGTGCCGAGAAAGACCCGGCGGATGTTGATGCCCATCGCCTCGACCATTTCCGGATCGTCGACGCCGGCGCGGATCAGCGCGCCGAGGCGCGTCTTGTTCAGCAGCAGCCAGAGGGCAATGAACACCAACAGTCCGAGGACTAGAACGAAGATGCGGTATTTCGGGTACATCACGCTGCCGACCCGCATCGCGCCTCGCAACGCCTGCGGTACCGGGACGGAAAAGGTGTCGCCACCCCAGATCACGAGCCCGATGTCGTCGAGGATCAAAGCGACGCCCAGCGTAAGCAGCACCTGCCGCAGTTCGACGCCGCGCACGAAGCTCAGCAGCCCGCGATCGAGCACCGCGCCGAGCGCCGCCATCAAAGCCATCGCAGCCAACGCTCCCAGAACGAAGCTTCCGCTGGCCTTCGCCGCAGAATATCCGGCAAGGCCGCCGACCAGATAGAGCGCTCCGTGGGCGAGATTGACGATACGCAGCAAACCAAAGATGAGCGTGAAGCCGGACGCCACAATGAACAGCAGCGCCGCGAAGGTAAGGCCATTCAGGATCTGGAACAGATTGATCCCCATCATACCCTGTCTAGCCCTTCAGCGCATTCGGACGCTGCGACAGGTACCAGTCGTAAATCTGCTCCCCCGTCCAAAACACAGCGTCGGGATGGCGCTTGATGTGCTCGAGCGCCGCGGCGAAGTATTTCAGCCGGTGCGGTGCACCCATGATGTAGGGATGAACGACAAGCGCCATGATACGCGCTGAATTCTCCGAGTCCGCATGGATCTGGTCGAACTGATCGATGGCCCGATCCCTGTATTCCGAAGCCTTGTGGTGCTGGATCAGCATCATCGCAACGTCATTGCATTCCTGGGTATAGGGCACATTCACGATCGGCTTTGTCCGCGTCTTCAAGACGACAGGCTGATCATCGAGGACCCAGTCGCAGACATAGTCAAAACCCTCCTCGACCAGGATATCCGGCGTTTCCCAGGTCTCGGTGAGGCCCGGCCCAAGCCATCCCCGCGGATCGCGTTTCGTAAACTTGCGGATCGCATCCCTTGTCTTGCGAATGTCCTCGCGTTCGTCCGCGACCTTCTGCATGTTCTTCTGGCCAAAGCCGTGGCCGATGAACTCCCAGCCCCGATCGTGCGCCGCCTTGGAGATCGGCTCATAGGTGGCGATCGCCTTCCCATTGATGGCAAGCGCGGCCTTGATGTCCAACCGGTCCAGCACGTCGAGCATGCGCCAGAAGCCGACGCGGTTGCCATATTCGTGCCAGGCCCAGTTTGGGATGTCAGGCATCGGCGCGCCACCCGCCGGCGGGGTCAGTACCGTGCGGGGCATCGTCTCCTTTGGATCCCATTCCTCGACATTGACGATCACCCAGATCGCCACACGTGCGTTGCCGGGAAGCACCAGGCGGGGACGGCCTGCGATGGCCGAATAAGCCAGACGATCGGTTGGCAGCATGTTCACGCCTCTCGTGCTCCAATGGTAATGGCAATCCCGCCGACGCCTTCGACCGCTCCGCTGACATGATCACCAGGCGACAACTGACCGACACCGGCCGGTGTGCCGGTCATGATGAGGTCGCCGGGCGAAAGGCGATAGGACGCCGAGAGATTGGCAATGATCTCCGGCACGTTCCAGATCATCTGCGCCAGATCGCCGCGTTGTCGCTCGCGACCATTGACGTCGAGCGTGATGCCGCCTCGCGAGGGATGGCCGACCTCGGATACGCAATGAATGGCTCCACATGGCGCCGACGCATCGAATGATTTGCCCCGCTCCCACGGCAGCATCTTCGAGCGCATGTCGCGCTGGTGGTCGCGCCGGGTGAGATCAATCCCGACCGCGTAGCCAAAGACCGCTTCCAGCGCATCGCCCCGCGAAAAGTTGCGGCCTCCTGCGCCCAGCGCGACCACAAGCTCGATCTCGAACTGGAAATCGTCAGTATCGGCCGGATAGGCGATGGTCGCACCGTCCTCGACGACGGCGTCCGATGGCTTCTGGAAGAAGAACGGCGGATCACGCTCGTCGCCTTCCTTCATCTCCCGGATGTGCTCGACATAGTTCCGGCCTACGCAGTAAATCCGGCGCACCGGAAAGCGTACCGTTAGCCCGGCAATCGGCAACGTTGCGGCCGTGAGGACGGGAACAGGCAGGTCGGTCGAACGCAGGCACGAATCCATCTCAGGCACCTACGCAGCACTCTTGTCCACTGAGGCGAACAGACCGAGCTTCTGGATTTCGCCGGTGTCGAGCACGAAGCCGAATGCGGTCCTGATGCAGAGCAGGCCGGCTTCGTGCAGCGCGGCTCCGTCCATCGTCTCCACGCAATCCTTCACGACAATCACGGCGTAGTCGCGCACATTGGCCGCAGTTGTCGTCGCGAGCACACAGGAATTGGTGTTCACACCTGTGATCAGCAGCGTGTTGATGCCGTGCGCTCGCAGGGTGAACTCAAGGTCGGTGCCGATAAAGCAATCGTAACGCTTCTTGGTATCGACGACGAAGTCACGCTGGCGATCATACAATTCGGGGATGATCGCAACGCCGGGCATACCAGCGATGTTATGGCGGAGGACGTTCTTGCGGGTGGCTTTGGGATCCTCGGCGCGTGTGCGCCAAAACGGATTGGAGGCAATTTCCGCGACATCGCGATACTGCGTCAACAGATGGATAACCGGAATGTTGACACTGCGCGCCCAATCGAACAGTCGCTTGTTGGCCGCGATCACTTGCCTTGCGATCTCCGGCGAGGTCGGCATGGTCGCGACGTCCATATCAAGATGTCCACGGTGCAGATCGATGGCGACAATGGCAGCCTTGGGATGATCGATACCGAGGTTCATGCTGACGTTTCCTTTATGTCCACGAAATCCCGCAGCCTGGATCACCAGGCCGGTCACATCGGTCGACGTGGGGACGGCTCCCCGTCCGGCCGATCATTCTCGCCGTCAGTCTGCAATACATTATGCGGGCGAGTCAAAAATAATGTATACATTTTAGCCTAGCGATTGAGCACCGAATGAACATTCCTTGTTCACTCGCCCGAATTTTACCGAAAACAGCTAGAGAAATCAGCGAACCGCTTCGGCAATGCTTGTGTATGGGCCTGCCGCGCCAGTAGTATGTATACAATAAAGCCTGGATTCGAACTCGAATGATCGACCCATCAGCACCCGAAGTGCCTTCGTCCACCCGATTCGAATCCGTGGTCGAAGCGCTACGCGCGGCGATCCTTGCGGGTGAATTTCAGCCGGGCGAACGTCTGCACGAGGTGAAGTTGACCGCGTCGCTAGGCGTTTCGCGGACGCCTGTTCGCGCGGCGCTGCAGAAGCTCGCATCCGAAGGACTGCTCGATTACACGCCGAACCGCGGCTACACGTTGCGGGAATTCTCAATCGATGAAGTGATCAGCGCCTATGAGGTTCGCGCCGTGCTGGAGGGTCTGGCGGCACGGCTCAGCGCCGAACGCGGGCTGGACGTCGGCGAGACCGCTACTCTTCAACAGGCGCTACAAGAAGGCGACGATCTGCTTCGCAACGGCCAGATCACGGACGAGCACCGCTCCCAATACAGCCGCATCAATGCGTGCTTCCATGTGACAATTCACGCGTCAGCCGGCTCCCGGCTTCTCAACGACATGGTCTATCTGTGCCAGCAGGTGCCGGTGTCGTCGCCGCGGAACGTCGTCGCGTTCGAGGAAGGAGACGTGCGCAGGCGCCACGATGATCACCACCGCATCTTCGAGGCGATCATCGGTCGCGAGCCGTGGCGCGCCGAAATGCTGATGCGCGACCATGTAGCGAGCGTCAAGTCTTCCCTGGTGCGCTCGCTCTCGTCGCCTGCTGCGATCCACGCAGCACTGCGGATTGATCAACGTCTCCGGCGAGGTCGTTGATTAATTATATCCGCTACGGCCCTTCAACATTCCCTGCGATCGCGCAGACGTCCGATTTGCTCGCCCCAATATCCAAATCTACGACGCGCGCGTAGTCGACCTGCACCAACGGGTCTGTGCGCAGTATCTCGTTGGTGTGGAGGATGCAGAAACAAAGGCAAAGCGCAGCTAACTCTGCTCTCGACCGAATTCTAACAACGGATCACGCTGGCGCCGCGGGTGGCTGTTTGCTGTTGACGCGCAACGATCTGCACGCGATCGGGGCAGGGGCGTTCCCAGAACCGCAGAAAAAACAGCGAGTTGATGGTGGGCACGACAGGGATCGAACCTGTGACCCCTACCATGTCAAGGTAGTGCTCTCCCGCTGAGCTACGTGCCCGTATTACCAAAAAGGGGGTCGGGGGTCCCTATATCGGCTCCCAGCCGGGCAAGCAAGCCAAAGCCGCCCCCCAACACGCCCGATTTGGCGGCCGAATCAGGCCGCCAGCATCTTGTTCACTTCGCTAACCAATTCGCGCAGATGAACCGGCTTGGACAGGACCTTGGCGTTTTTCGGCGCTTCCGAGTCCGAATTGAGCGCCACGGCGGCAAAGCCGGTGATGAACATGATCTTGATGTCGGGGTCGAGCTCGGAGGCGCGGCGCGCCAGCTCGATACCGTCCATTTCCGGCATCACGATATCGGTGAGCAGCATCTCGAACGGCTCCTCGCGCAGCCGCTGATAGGCCGACATGCCATTGTCGTGATGCGACACCTCGAAACCGGCGTTTTCCAGCGCCTTGACCAGGAAACGGCGCATGTCGTTGTCGTCTTCGGCGAGCAGGATCTTGTGCATGGGAGGAGGTCAATCTCGATTCAAGGCAGATGGATGCATTCACTAAGCCCGATGGACGGTAAATATCGGGTGAAAGAGGAACAGCCGAGCGCGTCTTCGGCAAGGTCATTTCTGGACCGGATTGCGGCTTAAATCAATGAAGCGCAGCGTTTTGATGCGTTCCAGGCCGCATCAAGACTTTTTCGCTTGGCAGACGGGTTGCGATTACCGACAATGCCCGTTCATAAAAGAGCTTCGTTGATCCGGCAGGGCAGGCCCTTCCAGCGCAGCAAAGATTAAGGGATGGCGCCCCACGATGACCCCCTTTGATGGCGAACTGCCGCCTCCGTTCGAGATTGTCGAGCCGACCGAGTGGCGGGCGCCGATCATCTTCAATTCCCCGCATTCCGGATCGGTCTATCCGGAGGACTTCCTTAACGCCTCGCGGATCGACCTGCCGACACTGCGCCGCTCGGAAGATTCCTTCATGGATGAGCTGATCGCGGGCCTGTCGGCGCGCGGCTTTCCGGTGGTTCGGGTCAATTTTCCCCGTTCCTATGTCGACGTGAACCGGGAGCCCTATGAGCTCGACCCGCGGATGTTTGCCGGCCGGCTGCCGAGCTTTGCCAATACGCGCTCGATGCGGGTCGCCGGCGGGCTAGGCACCATTCCGCGCGTGGTCGGCGACGGCCAGGAAATCTATCGCGAGCGGCTCGCAGTCGACGACGCCTTGATGCGGATCGAAACGCTGTACAAGCCCTATCATCGCGCGCTGCGGCGCCTGATCAACCGCGTCCACCAGAGTTTCGGCACCGTCGTGGTGGTGGATTGCCACTCCATGCCCTCGATCGGCGTGTCGCGCGACGAGCCGCGGCGGCCGGATGTGGTGATCGGCGATCGCTACGGCACGAGCTGCGCGCCGACCTTGCCCGACAGGGTCGAGGAAACCATGAGCCGGCTCGGCTATTCGATCGGCCGCAACAAGCCCTATGCCGGCGGCTTCATTACCGAGCATTACGGCAATCCGGCCTCCGGGCTGCATGCGGTCCAGCTCGAGCTCAACCGCGCGATCTATATGGATGAGCGGCGCCGCGAGAAGTCGCCGCGTTTCGCCCAGGTCGCCGCCGATTTCGCTGTTCTTGCCGAGGCGCTCGCCACTGTGCCGCTCGGCGACCTCGGCCCGTTCCAGGCTGCTGCAGAATAAAGCGGCCGCGGAATAAACCGGCGCGAACCTCGCTCTAGTTCTTGTCAGCCCCGGCCTTGCCCACGCGCTCTCTCAGGGGCGGAGCTGGCAATCTCCAAGAGACTCTAGCTACTAATCTCTCCAGCTAGAAAAAAGGGCCGCTTGCGATGAGCAAGCGGCCCAAGTCTAGGGAGGAAACGCCCAAGGAGGGCAGCGATAGCGCGAGGCGCTACCGCACCGCAACAATATGCGACCGCGCCGCACAAAACGCAAGGGTTTTTACCCCGTTTCCTATGCAAATTTGCAGCCCTAGCAGTCGCGCAACACTTTCAAGACGTCAAAATTTTGTAGCCTTTTTCAATGTCTTACGCGGAAGTTCCTGACCGCGCGGGCAAAATTATCTAACAGGTTAAGTAATCTCTCGATTTCGTGATCGCTTTCGTTATCCGAAAATACACCAACCAAACCGCGCGATTCGTATTCAAAATGCCAGCGGAGAAAGCGCCGATCCCCGTGCGGATGAGGCCGATTTGAGCTAGGCAATTGCGACCATCAGCGCACGCGCTTTCCTCGCCAGCACCTTTACGGAGCAGACGTGACGGTCATCGACTTTTCCGCCTTCATCGGGCGCCTTGCGACCTCCTCCGGCGAAGTCATTCTGCCGTTCTTCCGCACCTCGCTGTCGATCGAGGACAAGAGCCTGGCCAAGGAGTTCGATCCCGTCACCGAGGCCGACCGCGCCGGCGAAGCGGTGATGCGGCGGATCATCAAATATCACTTTCCCCAGCACGGCATCGTCGGCGAGGAGTTCGGCAACGAGCGGGAGGACGCCGATTACGTCTGGGTGCTGGACCCGATCGACGGCACCAAGTCCTTCATCGCCGGATTTCCGATCTGGGGCACGCTGATCGCGCTGTTGCACAAGGGCACGCCGGTGTTCGGCATGATGCACCAGCCCTTCATCGGCGAGCGCTTTTCCGGCGACAACGCCTCCGCCAACTACCAGGGTCCCTCAGGCGCACGGAAACTGACCACGCGGCGCTGCGCCTCGCTCAAGGAGGCGGCCTGCTACACCACGAGCCCGCTGCTCATGAATCAGGCGGACCGCGCAACCTTTGCGAAGATCGAGAGCGAGGTGCGACTTTCACGCTATGGCGGGGATTGCTACTCCTATTGCATGCTCGCTTCCGGCCATCTCGACCTCGTGGTGGAGACGGAACTGAAACCCTACGATATCGCGGCGCTGATCCCGATCGTGACCGGCGCCGGCGGCGTCGTCACCAATTGGGAAGGCGAGCCCGCGCAGAACGGCGGCCGCATCGTCGCAGCCGGCGACCGGCGCGTGCACGAGGCGGCGCTGAAACTGCTGAAGAGTTAGCGGCAAAGACCGCAACGATCGGCCGAAAAAATAACGGCCGGCGACAGAAGGGAGGCGTTCATGAGGATCCTTGTCAGGATCTCGCTTGCGTTTGCGTTGCTGTGGCCTGCGCTGGCGGCGGCTGAGGATTTTCCCGCAAGACCGATCCGGCTGATCGTGCCGTTCCCGCCCGGCGGCCCGAACGACATCATCGCGCGCATGGTAGGCCAGCGCATGTCCGAAATCGCCAAGCAGCCGGTCATCGTCGACAACCGCGGCGGACAGGCCGGCGTGCTCGGCACCGATGCGGTCGCAAAAGCCGCGCCTGACGGCTACACCATCGCCATCACCAGCCAGAGCTCGCTCGCGATCAGCCCGACCATGGAGAAGATCGCCTACGATCCGCAAAAGGATCTGGCGCCGGTGACGCTGGTCGCCGCCGTCCCGGAAATGCTCGTGGTAGCGACCAACGTTCCCGCCAGGAACATGGATGAACTGGTGGCGCTCGCCAAGGCGCAGCCGGGAAAGCTCAACTTCGCTTCCGCAGGTGTCGGCGGCCTGCCGCATCTCGCCGGTGAGCTGTTCAAGCTGACGGCCAAGATCGACATCATCCACGTGCCCTATCGGGGCGCGGCGCCTGCGGTCAACGATCTGCTCGGCCAGCAGGTGCAGATGACTTTCCTCGATCTTCCGGTGATCCTGCCGCAGATCAAGGCCGGCCGGCTGCGCCCGATCGCGCTCGGGGCCAAAACGCGCTCGCCGCTGGCGCCGGACGTGCCGACCACCGCGGAAGTCGGCATGCCCGATCTGTTGATCCTGAACTGGTACGGCATGGTCGCTCCGGCCAAGACGCCGCCGGAGATCATCGCCAGGCTCAACAGCATCACCCACGAGGCGATGGCCGATCCGTCGGTGCAGCAGAAGCTGGCCGATCAGGGCCTGACGATGGTGCCCGATACGCCGGACGAGTTCCGCGCCTATATCGACTCCGAGACGCAGAAATGGGCGAAGGTGATCAAGGAAGCCGGAGTGGAGACGTCGAAATAGTAATTGATTGAATCGATTTACCTGCGTGCACCATTCACCTCTCCCCAACGGGGAGAGGTGAAGTACCGATGTAGCCCGCGAAAGCGATCAGGCCTCGACCGCGAATTTTCGCAAATGCTCCACCAGTAGCCTTGCCGGCCGCGGCAGGGATTTGAAGCTGCGCGCGCAAATCACGAGCTTGCGGTTGGCCCAGGTGTCGCGAATCCGCACCGTCGCGATCGGCATCGTCCGCGAGCAGCGCTTTGCGGCGGCTTCCGGCACCACGGCGACGCCGACATCGGCCGCTACCATCTGACAGATCGCGTCGAAATCGCGCAGCCGGGCGCGAAAATGCAGCCGCATGCCGAGCCGCGCGGCGTGCCTGGAAATATGCATCTGCAGCGCGGTCGTGTTGGTCAGCCCGACGAAGCTGCTTGCCGCCACCTCCAGGAAATCGATCTGGCGGCGACCGGCCAACGCTCCCTTTCGTGCGGTGACCAAAGTGAGACGGTCTTCGCTGAACGTAAAGCGTTCGACATTGTCAGGCAGCGCATGCTCGGCGGCAAAGCCGAGATCGGCCGCGCCGGTCGCAATCGCGTGAGCAATGTCGGTACTCTCGCGTTCCTCGACATCGACATTGATATCGGGGTGGGCGCGCAGGAAGGAAGCGAGCGCCCGCGGCAGATGCTCCGACAGCCCAGAGGTGTTGGCGAGGAGTTGCACGCTCGCGCGCACGCCGGAGGCAAAACGCGCCAGATCCCCGCGCATCGCATCGACGTTGTGGATGACGAGCCGCGCATGATCAAGCAGGGTTTCGCCGGCGGCCGTCAGCTCGACGCCGCGCCGGCCGCGCTTGAACAGCGCTACCGCAAACGCTTCCTCCAGCCCCTTGATCCGCGCGCTGGCGGAAGCGAGCGCCAGATGCGCGCGATCGGCACCGCGCGTGATGCTGCGGCTGTCCGCCACCGCGATGAAGAGCTGCAGATCGACCAGGTCGAAACGCATGGGGTTCGCCCGAGCTTTTTGGTTGAGTATGTTCGTTTCGGAAAACCGCTGCACACTTTGCGCTAACGCGGCGCTCCGGCTCCGGATCATGCTCTAGCCTTCGTCATGAACGAAGGCTATCTCCGTAACCTCCACATTGTGCCTGATGTTCGGATCAGTCAATGTCCCGGCCATGATGCACCCAGAACCCCTGCTCTATTTCATCGCTGCCGTGTTCCTGTTGGCCGGCTTCGTCAAAGGCGTCGTCGGGCTCGGCCTACCAACGGTCTCGATGGGCCTGCTCGCGGTGACGATGGCGCCGAGCCAGGCGCTGGCCATCGTCATCGTGCCGGCGGTGGTCACCAATGTCTGGCAGACCTTTGTCGGCTCTTATCTGCGCGACATTCTGCGGCGGCTATGGCCGCTTTTGATCGGCACCGCGCTCGGCGTCTGGCTCAACCGCGGCTCGCTGACCGGGTCTTATGCGCATTACCTGCCGATCGCACTCGGCGTGCTGCTCGTGATCTACGCCGTCGTTGGCCTGAGCAAATTCGCCTTCGCCGTGGCGCCGCGCAACGAGAAATGGGTCGGCGGCATTGTCGGCCTCATCACCGGGATGATCTCGGCCGCGACCGGCGTGCAGGTGATTCCATCGATGCCGTTCCTGCAGGCGATCGGCATGGAGAAGGATGAATTGGTGCAGGCGCTCGGCGTGTTCTTCACCGTCGCAACAGTGATGCTGAGCGTCAATCTTACCACTTCGGGCCTGCTCACCGCCTCGACCGCGCTGCCCGGCGCCATCGCGATGGCCTGCTCCTTTGCCGGCATGTTCATCGGCCAGGCCGTGCGCACGCGGATGCCGGCGGACGCGTTCCGCCGCTGGTTCCTGATCGCGATGATCTTTCTCGGCGTCTATCTCGCCGCTGCGGCGATCTATAAACTCTACGCGTAGCATGTGAGCTGCCGTAGCCCGCATGAGCGCAGCGACATGCGGGACTTTTCCCGGGTGTCGCTTTGCTCACCCGGGCTACAATTTTATCGTGGGTCAGCGCGAAAACATCGCCATGCGGGCGCCGAGATAGACGAAGGTCCCGCCAAGTAGGCGATTAATCCAGCTCTTGAGCCGGCCGGACGCGCGTATGCGGCTTGCCGCCGTCGCCGCCACGGCGGCATAGGCAAGACAGACCAAGGTACCGTTGGCGATGAAGATGGTGCCGAGCAGCAGGAAGGCCAGCGCCTGATGCGGCGCCTCGGCGCTGACGAATTGCGGCAGGAAGGCGAGAAAGAACAGCGCGACTTTCGGGTTCAGCGCGTCGGTCAGTGCGCCCTGCCAGAACACCTTTGAGAGCGACATCGCGGGCGCCCCGCCCGCGGTTTCGCCTGCCTGCCCGCCGTCACGCGTCAGCAACATCTTGATACCGATGAAGCAAAGATAGGCCGCGCCCGCCCATTTCACGAGCATGAACGCGGTCGCCGAGGCCGCGAGCAGCGCCGACAGCCCGATCGCGCAGCCAAACACATGAACGAGGCAGCCGGTCGAGATGCCGAATGTCGCAACGGCGCCGCCGCGCCAGCCGAATTGGGCGCTGCGCGCAATCACATAGGCGAGGTCCGGCCCCGGCGCGAGGCTGAGCACGAGCCCCGATATGACAAAGAGCCAGAGGTCGTGGATGCCCAACATTTGAACGGTTCCTGTGTGTACAGAGAGTCGGTGAAACGCCGCAGGCCGACCTTATACAGGCCTGTTGCGGGGCATGACTATTGCGTCCGGGCAGGTCTTCCGCCAGATACGGGGAGAAATCTGCAGCCGATCGCCCACACCGAGGTGCCGCGATTTGCTTGCGTGGAGCTGATGGAACGACGTCTCGCCGCCATTGTGTGCGCCGATATCGCCGGCTATTCCCGCATGATGGGGGCCGACGAGGCGGGGACGCATGCCTCGTTCAAGGCCCACCGCAGCGCCATCTATCCGATCATCCTCAATCATGGCGGGCGGCTGGTCAAAAATACCGGCGACGGCTTCCTGCTGGAGTTTCCGAGCATCGTCGGCGCCATCGAGGCCGCGGTCGAGATGCAGACCGTGATGACGGAACGAAATCATCATTTGCCGTCCGACCGCGCGATGCATTTCCGCATGGGCGTCCATATGGGCGACGTCATCACCGACGAAGATGAGGTATTCGGCGACGACGTCAACATCGCGGTCCGGCTCGAATCGGTCGCCCCTCCCGGCGGCATCGCCGTGTCGGAGAAGGCCTGTGTCGAAGCTGGCAAACGCCTCAGCGTCACGCTCAACGATACCGGTCCACATCGCTTCAAGAACATCGCCGATCCGATTGCGGTCTGGAACTGGGCGCCGGAGGGCGCGGAGCTGCAAAGCCGTGTCTCCGCCGACCACGCCAGTGCGCCCGCGCAATACCGGACCGCAATCATCGGCGTGCTGCCCTTCGACAATCTCTCCGGCAGCGCGGATGAATATTTTTCCGACGGCCTGACCGAGGACCTGATCCACGCGCTGTCGCTGCAGTCGTTCTTTCGCGTGCTGAGCCGCAGCTCGACCTTCCCGTTCCGCGGCAAGGCTTCAAGCACCCGCCTGATCGCCCGCGAGATCGACGCGACCTATCTGATCCAGGGCTCGGTGCGCCGCGCCGGCAACAAGATCCGCGTCACCGCCGAGCTGATCGCGCCCGAGAGCGGCGAGCAGCTCTGGACCGGCCGCTACGACCGCGACATCGACGATCTCTTTGCGTTGCAGGACGAGCTCACGACCAGCCTGTCGGGCGCGATCGCCCCGGAAATTTATCGCGCCGAAGCCTCGGCCATGGCACGGCCCGACCTGACGGCCTGGGATCGCTTCCTCAAAGGCCTGTCGCATTATTATCGCGAGACCAAGGAGGATTTCGAAGCCTCGATCGACTTCTTCAAGCAGGCAACCGCGCTCGATCCGACGCTCTCGATTGCGCGGGCCTATCTCGCGACCATCATGGTGCAGGGCGTGCAATATGGCTGGCTCAAGAGCAGCCGGCAGTTATGGGTCGACGCGATGGAGCTTGCCGAAAGCAGCGTGCGGCTCGACCCGCGCTCGTCCTTTGCCTATTCGATCCTCGCCTACATGCACGTGATGCAGGGGCGCTACGACGCCGCGCACGAGGCGATCCGCCGCGCGGTCGAGCTCAACCCCTACGACATGGGCGCGCGCGGCGTGCAGGGCATCTGCCATCTCGTGGTCGGCGAGCATCGCGAGGCGATCGAGCTGCTGTCGATGGCGGTCCAGCGCGGCAACAGCGACCCGCGCTATCAATGGGGGGCGTCGATCGCGTTCAGCCATTATCTGCTCGGCCACTACGACGCCTGCCTGTCCTGGGCTCGGGAAGCGCTCTATTTCAATCCCAATCATCTCCAGGTGCTGGCGGTAAGGGCCGCGGCGCTGGCGCGGCTGGGGCGGCCTGAGGAAGCGGCGCAAGCCCGCGATGTTCTGCTCAGCAATTATCCGGATTTCACCATCGAGCGCAACTTGCGGAATTTCTTCTGGAAGAAGCCCGACGACCTCGCCCATTACCGCGAAGGCCTGGTGAAGGCCGGCGTACCCTACGGCAAAATCGAGCTGGTCGCCAAGCGCGCAGCGGATTAGGCAAACCGTCCGATAGGACGGGATGGACTTCCGCCGCACCTTGCTCTGCTCAGACGGATGCAGCCTTGGCTCCGATTGCGTCAAGCGCGGTGAGCGCATCATCGGGCACATGAAGCTCCACTGCCGCGAGGTTCTCCTTGAGATGCGCGACAGACGAAGTGCCGGGGATCAGCAGGACGTTGGGCGCACGGTGCAGCAACCAGGCGAGTGCGATCTGCATCGGTGTGGCGCCGAGGCGTCGAGCGACCGCGGATAATGTGTCCGATTGCAGAGGCGAGAACCCGCCGAGGGGAAAGAATGGCACATAGGCGATACCCGCGCGGGCCAGATCGTCGATCAGGCGATCATCGCTCCGATGCGCCACGTTGTAGTGGTTCTGCACGCAGACGATGTCGCAGATCCGCTGTCCTTCCCTGACCTGGGTTGGTGTCACATTGCTCAGTCCGATATGACGCACCAGGCCCTGACGTTGGAGATCGGCCAGGACACTGAGCGGCGTCTCGATCGAGCCCTCGGCAGGACCATGCGGATCGAACATGGCGCGGAGGTTGACCACGTCGAGCACATCAACAGCGAGATTGCGCAGATTGTCGTGGACCGCCGAGGTCAATTCGTCCTTCGAGAAAGCGGGAATCCAGGATGCATCCTCGCCGCGCCTGGCACCGATCTTGGTGACGATGACGAGATCTTGCGGATAGGGATGCAGCGCTTCGCGGATCAGCTGGTTGGTCACGTGCGGGCCGTAGAAATCGCTGGTGTCGATATGGTTCATGCCGCTCGCCACAGCTGCGCGAAGCACGGTGCGCGCTGCCTCAAGGTCCCTGGGCGGGCCGAACACGCCGGGCCCCGCGAGCTGCATGGCGCCGTAGCCGATGCGGTTCACGGTGCGTCCGCCGATGGTGAAGGTGCTGGACTGGTTGGACATGACGATCTCCTCTCGATTACCGTCAAACTAGGCGTTGTCGACGCGTGCGATAATGGCGCATAATCCGTACAGTCTGTGCGGAATGGCGAACAATGGCGACTGATCTGGGCGATCTCAACGCCTTCGTGGCAGTGGCGGCTGCCGGGGGCTTTCGCGACGGCGCTCGTTTAACCGGCGGCAGTGCCTCCGGCCTGAGCGAAGCAGTCCGTCGTCTGGAGGCACAACTCGGCGTCAGGCTGCTTCACCGCACGACACGCAGCGTGGCGCCGACCGAAGCCGGCCAGCGTCTGCTCGAACGCCTGCGCCCGGCGATGGCCGAAGTGGAAGCCGCGCTCGACGTGGTGAACAATTTTCGTGACAGGCCTGCCGGCACGCTAAGACTCAATGTCCCGACCAGTGCCTCCAGGCTCGTGCTGCCCGCGATCGTCCCGCCGTTTCTCGCCGCCTATCCGGAGATCCGGCTGGAGGTGACCGCCGAGGAAAGTTTCGTCGACGTGCTCGCGGCCGGCTGTGATGCAGGCATTCGCTATGAGGAAAAGCTGGAGCAGGACATGGTCGCGGTGCCGATCGGTCCGCGTGTCCAGCGCTTCGCGGCGGCCGCCGCTCCCGCCTATCTCGATCGTCGCGGCCGGCCCAAGCAACCGCGAGAGCTGCTCGACCACGCCTGCCTGCGCAGTCGATTTGGTAGCGGCACGATGCCGCCTTGGGAATTCGAACGCGACGGTGAGGTTGTGCGCGTCGATCCGACGGGACCGCTGCTTGTGAGCATCCCGGGAGCGATCGATCTCGCGATCGAGGCAGCGGTCGCAGGTACCGGCATCGTGTACCATTTCGAGGACTGGCTGCGCCCGCATCTCGACAGCAGGCAACTCGAGCCGGTCCTGGAATCCTGGTGGCCGCGCTTTAGCGGCCCGTTCCTCTATTACCCCGGACGCCGCCTCGTGCCCGCACCGCTGCGGGCCTTCGTCGATTTCATCAAGGCCGATGCCAGCGACAGAAAGCGGAAAGCACCTTCGCGCGGTCGTCAGGGCTGACGGCTAGCTCGCTGGCACGGACTGCTTGGCCTGTCCCAGCAAAAGCAGCAGCAACGGTGCCAACGGTCCGACCACCGCCGCTGTCCAGGCCCAGGCCCGAGGAGATCGTTCACGCTCCTCCGCCATGACTGCGGAAAGCGGGATCGACAGAGTCGATACGATGACAATGAGCCAGTACATCCGGCCATCTCCGTTTCCGGATCGGACCATAGCATGCTGCCGGCATCCGAAGCCTCAGCTCCGCGAAAAGTGAAAGCCGTCAGCCTTTACCCGAACAGCGGCGTGCCCGGGACAAACGCATCGAACGCGGCCCAGAATTGCGCGCGGTAGCGGTCCTGCTCCTGCAGGATCTCGTGCTTGGAGCCGGCGATGACGAGATGCGAGCCGGCGCGCAAATGATAGGCGAACTCCTCGATCGCCGCCGTCGAGACCACTTCGTCGCTGGAAGCGGCCAGCATCAGGATCGGCTGGCGGATCTTCGAGGGATAATACTGCTGCCGGAACGTATTCATGGCGCGGAAGGCGGTATCAGCCCAGGCGACCGTGGGCGAGGCGATGCCGAGCGTCGGGTCTTCCTCGATGACCGCGGCATTGCGCGCATAGCGCACGGGATCGCTGGTGAGCGGGTTGTTGATGAAGGTGCGGGTGCCGGTGATCGTGTCGTCGCCGCCGGGAACGTAGCGGCCGCCCTGCCCCGAAAGCCGCATCGCCTTGAGCAGGATGCGCACCGGCAGCGACGTGGCGCGTCCGGGCAGATCGATCATCGGCGCCGACAGCACCATGCGGTCGAACCAGCGCTTGCCGGCGTGCGCCAGCCGCAGCATCACGGCGCCGCCCATCGAATGGGCCAGCGCGAAATGCGGCGGCGGACAATCCGGCAGCACCACCTGCTGCACGAAAGTCTCGACATCGGTCTCATAGTCGGAGAAGTCGCGGACATAGCCCTTGCGCGGATCGCGAAGGCGCCGCGACGAATGCCCCTGCCCGCGCCAGTCGATCATGGCAACCGCAAAGCCGCGGTCGCGCAGGTCGCGCACGGTCTCGAAATATTTTTCGATCATCTCGCCGCGGCCCTGGAAGAGGCAGACGGTGCCCTTGCGCCCCGCTGGCGGCGCCCAGCGCGCAAAGCGCAGCTCGGCGCCGTCGGGCGTGCGGATGGTGCCGGTGACGACGTTTTCAGGAACGGGATTGGCGGGAATCGAAACCAGCGTCATGGAGGCGATCGGTAGGAGGAAAGCACTGAAAAACAAGGGATATGAGGGTCAAAAAAGGCTTCACTCCCGCCCTCTTGAACGCCGTGTTGCCTTCTCCCATATCACCATCGTGCAGGCCACTACCAGCGTTTCGCGATCTCGGAACGCGCAGGCTGCACAAGACTAAAGCCCGGCCCGATGGCGGGCGGGTTACCCAAAACAGTCGCTCAATGGAGGACTATTCCTATGCGCACCTACGATCTCACTCCGTTTTATCGTTCCACCGTCGGCTTCGATCGCCTTTTTTCCCTGCTCGACCAGGTAAATTCTGACGGCGGCAACGGCTATCCCCCCTACAACATCGAGCGCACCGGCGAGAATGCCTATCGCATCTCGGTCGCCGTCTCCGGCTTCGCCAAGGACGAGCTCTCCATCGTCGCGAAGGAAAACACGCTGACGATCAAGGGCGAGAAGGCTGGCGGCGAGAACGCCAAGGACAAGTCCGAAGTGCTCTATCGCGGCATTGCCGCGCGCGCCTTCGAGCGGGTGTTCCAGCTCGCCGATTTCGTGGTGGTGAAGAACGCTTCGCTTGAGCACGGGCTGCTCCACGTCGACCTCGTCCGCGAGATCCCCGAGGCCAAGAAGCCCCGCAACATTCCGATCGGCACCCCGGCCACAGCGCCTCAGGTGGTCGACGGCTCGGCCGAGAAGGTCGCGGCCTGAGATCGAATTTCGCGTAAGCGTTGCTTCGCGTAATGAAACGCCCCGGGAAACCGGGGCGTTTTTTGTTGTCCATGGTGTGAAGAGCTACTCCAACCCCTGCGCCGCCGGCATGGCCTGGGTTGGCTGGATCGCGGGCTGAGGCTTGGCTTGGCCTACGGTGGTAGTCGACGACGGCTGACTGACACTTGCCTGCGCGGCGGGCGGCGGGCTTGCTGGAGCCGCGGCCGGCGGCGATGCAGGCTTGGTCTCGATCGCGGCCGATTGCTGCGGCGGCGCGGCCGGCGGACTGCCGGCAACGGCCGGTTTCGGCGACGGCAGCGGAACCGTGCGGCTCGCGACATGCGGTATCGAGGCCGGCGGCCGCGGCCCGCCGCGGATGACCGTCGGCGGCGGCAAGGAGGTCTCCGGGCCGTAACCCGGCATCTGGTCCGGCGCAAACGGGCCGACATAAGGGCCAGGACCATAGCCGCCGTAGGACGGCATGAAGCGCAGGATCCGCCCGTTACGGGCATCGATCACCAGCCGCCCGTCATTGCCGCCGCGATCGACGGCGGCGATGAAATAGACCAGGCCGCGCTGGTGCGGAACGCCGAGCGGCGAAAAGCCGTTGTCGCGCAGCACCGCATAGACTTCCTGCGGCGGCATCAATGGCGGACCATAGCCGCCATAATTGTAAGCGGGCGGCGGTCCGGGAGGCGGCGGTGGCGGCATGGCCGCATACGGTCCGTCAAAGTCGGAAGCCGCATGGTAGGAAGATCGGCCGGCATCGGTTGGCGCCAGCATCTGCGCATGAGCGGCCGTAGCCGCGAGCACGAAACCGGCCGTCATGGCCAAACCCTTGAAACGCATCATCGCAAACTTGCTCCAACAGCGCCCCATTAAGCCCGGCGACAAATCTGGGCTCTGATTTCGGCGGCGCTTGGGCGGGAACGCGGCGCGTTTGCTTCAAATCCGCGGCGCGCCAGCACGATCCGGACCCGGAGGGCCGCGCCAGCGCAAAGTGTGAAGCGGTTTTCCGAACAGATCATGCTTGAACAGACAGGACCGCACCAATCGACCCACAGATCAGGAATGCAGGACCATCAGGGAACGGGGACTTTCGAACGCTTGTGTGCTACGAAAAAATAAGGCAAGGTGGCAGTTAGGACAGCATAGCTGTCTCAAATTTCGTTGCGAAACCGGCATAGGGATTGCAACGATTGTTCGGCGCCAGCGCCGCAAAGGTACCAGGCAAAGACGTTCTCCGGGGACGTTGAACGCTTAGCCTGAACTCTGAAAATACGGCTCGCTTTTGGCCCGAACGGCGACCTCAGGGGTCCCGCGGAACGCCCAAGGTGCGCCGCAGACGAAGACACAACGAGGCCCTATTCGGGGAGACGCAAATGAGCGGATCGGAATTCGAGCGCGAACACATCGTGGCAGGAACGCTGTCGGCGAGCGCAGACTCGAAATCGGCCGACGTCACGCCCGAACTTCATCCTGAATTGCATACTTGGCGCCCCGAGGCCGAAGGTCTCTACGATCCGTCGCTGGAGAAGGATTCCTGCGGTGTCGGCTTCATCGCCAACATCAAGGGCAAGAAGTCGCATCAGATCGTCTCTGATGCGCTGAGCATTCTCTGCAACCTCGAGCACCGCGGCGCCGTCGGCGCCGATCCGCGCTTCGGTGACGGCGCCGGCATCCTGGTGCAGATCCCGCACGCGTTCTTCAAGCGCAAGGCGGCCGAGATCGGCTTCCAGCTGCCCGAGCCCGGCGAATACGCCATCGGCGCGCTGTTCATGCCGAAGGACAATGCGTGGCGGAAGGTGATTCAGAGCATCATTGCCGAGCAGATCAAGGCTGAAGGCATGATGCTGCTCGGCTGGCGCGACGTGCCATCCGACAACTCCTCGCTCGGCGTCACCGTGAAGCCGACCGAGCCCTATCACATGCAGGTCTTCATCGGCCGCAATGGCTCGGCGAAGACCGAGGACGAGTTCGAGCGTCGTCTCTACATCCTGCGCAAGTCGATCTCGCAGGCGATCTATCAGCGCCGCGACCGCGGCATGGCCGGCTATTACCCGTGCTCGATGTCGTGCCGGACCGTGATCTACAAGGGCATGTTCCTCGCCGACCAGCTCGGCAAGTATTACGCCGATCTGCACGAGCCGGATTTCGAGAGCGCGCTGGCGCTGGTGCATCAGCGCTTCTCGACCAACACCTTCCCGACCTGGTCGCTGGCGCATCCCTACCGGATGATCGCCCATAACGGCGAGATCAACACGCTGCGCGGCAACGTCAACTGGATGGCGGCACGACAGGCTTCCGTCAGCTCCGACCTCTATGGCAAGGACATCAACCGTCTCTGGCCGATCTCCTATGAGGGCCAGAGCGACACCGCCTGCTTCGACAACGCGCTCGAATTCCTGGTGCAGGGCGGCTACTCGCTGCCGCACGCGGTCATGATGATGATTCCGGAAGCCTGGGCCGGCAATCCGCTGATGGATGAGAAGCGCCGCTCGTTCTACGAATATCATGCCGCGATGATGGAGCCGTGGGACGGCCCCGCCGCGATTGCGTTTACCGACGGCCGCCAGATCGGCGCCACCCTCGACCGCAACGGCCTGCGGCCCGCGCGTTATCTCGTCACCAGGGACGACCGCATCGTGATGGCGTCTGAGATGGGCGTGCTCACGATCCCGGAGGACGAGATCATCACCAAGTGGCGCTTGCAGCCCGGCAAGATGCTGCTGGTCGACCTGCAGGAAGGCCGCCTCATTCCCGACGACGAGATCAAGGCGCAGCTTGCCAAGAGCCATCCCTATCGCGAGTGGCTCGACCGCACGCAGATTCAGCTCGAGGAATTGCCGGCCACGGCCGCCAAGGGCGTGCGCTCGAACCTGCCGCTATTGGATCTGCAGCAGGCCTTTGGTTATTCGCAGGAAGACATCAGCATCCTGATGACGCCGATGGCCTCCACCGGCGAGGAAGCCACGGGATCGATGGGCAACGACACGCCGATCTCGGCGCTGTCGGACCGGCCGAAGCAGCTGTTCACCTATTTCAAGCAGAACTTTGCGCAGGTCACGAACCCGCCGATCGACCCGATCCGCGAGGAGATCGTGATGAGCCTCGTCTCGATCATCGGGCCGCGGCCGAACCTGTTCGACCTGCAGGGTGTTGCCTCGACCAAGCGCCTCGAAGTGCGCCAGCCGATCCTCACCGACACGGATCTGGAAAAGATCCGCTCGATCGGCGAGATCGCGGAAAGCCATTTCAAGTCGCGCACGCTCGACACCACCTTCCACGCCGGCTTCGGTGCTTCGGGCATGGAGCAGGTGCTGGACGAGCTCTGCGCGCGCGCCGAAGGCGCGGTGCGCGAAGGCGTCAACATCATCATCCTGTCCGACCGCATGGTCGGCACCGACCGGATTCCGATCCCCTCGCTGCTCGCCTGCGCCGCCGTGCATCATCATTTGATCCGCACCGGCCTGCGCACTTCGGTCGGCATCGTCGTCGAGTCCGGTGAGCCGCGCGAAGTGCATCACTTCGCCTGCCTTGCCGGCTACGGCGCGGAAGCGATCAACCCGTATCTGGCGTTCGAGACCATCGTCGCGATGAAGGACCGCCTGCCGACCCCGCTCGACGACTACGAGGTCGTCAAGCGCTACATCAAGTCGATCGGCAAGGGCCTGCTCAAGGTGATGTCGAAGATGGGCATCTCGACCTATCAGTCCTATTGCGGCGCGCAGATCTTTGACGCCGTTGGCCTCAAGGCCGACTTCGTCGCCAAGTATTTTGCCGGCACGCATACCCGCATCGAAGGCGTCGGCCTGGCCGAGATCGCCGAAGAAACCACGCGCCGCCACGGCGACGCATTCGGCGACTCGCTGGTCTACAAGACCGCGCTCGATGTCGGCGGCGAATATGCCTACCGCACCCGCGGCGAGGATCACGCGTGGACCGCGGAGTCCGTCTCGACGCTGCAGCATGCCGTGCGCGGCAACTCGAAGGAGCGCTACCAGTCCTTTGCCAAGATCCTCAACGAGCAATCCGAGCGGCTCTTGACGCTGCGCGGCCTGTTCCGGATCAAGAGCGCCGAGGACGACAAGCGCAAGCCGGTGCCGCTCGCCCAGGTCGAGCCGGCCAAGGACATCGTCAAGCGTTTCGCCACCGGCGCGATGAGCTTCGGCTCGATCTCGCGCGAGGCGCACACCACGCTCGCGATCGCCATGAACCGCATCGGCGGCAAGTCCAACACCGGCGAAGGCGGCGAGGAAGCCGACCGCTTCAAGCCGCTGCCGAACGGCGACTCCATGCGCTCTGCGATCAAGCAGGTCGCCTCGGGCCGCTTCGGCGTGACGACGGAATATCTCGTCAACTCCGACATGATGCAGATCAAGATGGCGCAGGGTGCCAAGCCCGGCGAAGGCGGCCAGTTGCCCGGTCACAAGGTCGACGCCACCATCGCCAAGGTGCGGCATTCGACGCCGGGCGTCGGCCTGATCTCGCCGCCGCCGCATCACGACATCTATTCGATCGAAGACCTCGCCCAGCTGATCTACGACCTGAAGAACGTCAATCCGGACGGCAACGTCTCGGTGAAGCTCGTCTCTGAAGTCGGTGTCGGCACGGTTGCGGCCGGCGTTGCCAAGGCGCGCGCTGACCATGTCACCATCGCAGGCTTCGAGGGAGGCACGGGTGCATCTCCGCTGACCTCGATCAAGCATGCCGGCTCGCCGTGGGAGATCGGCCTTGCCGAAACCCACCAGACCCTGGTGCGCGAGCGGTTGCGCAGCCGCATCATCGTCCAGGTCGACGGCGGCTTCCGCACCGGCCGTGACGTCGTGATCGGCGCGCTGTTAGGGGCCGACGAGTTCGGCTTCGCCACCGCGCCCTTGATCGCGGCGGGCTGCATCATGATGCGCAAGTGCCATCTCAACACCTGTCCTGTCGGCGTTGCCACGCAGGACCCGGTGCTGCGCAAGCGCTTCACCGGCCAGCCCGAGCACGTCATCAACTACTTCTTCTTCGTCGCCGAGGAAGTCCGCGAGATCATGGCAAGCCTCGGCTTCCGCAGCTTCAACGAAATGATCGGCCAGACCCAGATGCTGGACCAGACCCGTCTGGTCGCGCATTGGAAGGCCAAGGGGCTCGACTTCTCGAAACTGTTCGTGCGGCAACCGGAGGCGAAGGGCCAGAAGATCTATCGCTCCGAGGCGCAGAACCATCATCTGGAAGCCGTGCTCGACCGCAAGCTGATCGAACGCGCCCAAGCCGCGCTCGACCGCGGCGCGCCGGTGAAGATCGAGACCGATATCCACAACACCGACCGCTCGGCGGGCGCGATGCTGTCAGGCACGTTGGCCAAGATCTACGGCCATGCCGGCCTGCCCGACGACACCATCAGCGTGAGCCTGAAGGGCACCGCGGGCCAGGCGTTCGGCGCGTGGCTTGCCAAGGGCGTCACCTTCGAGCTCGAAGGTGAAGGCAACGACTATGTCGGCAAGGGCCTCTCCGGCGGCAAGATCATCGTCAAGCCGCCACGCAATGCCGGCATCGTGCCGGAAGAGAGCATCATCGTCGGCAACACCGTGATGTACGGCGCGATCGAGGGTGAATGCTACTTCCGCGGCATCGCCGGCGAACGCTTTGCCGTGCGCAACTCGGGTGCGGTCGCTGTCGTCGAAGGCGCCGGCGACCATTGCTGCGAATACATGACCGGCGGCATCGTGGTCGTGCTCGGCAAGACCGGGCGCAACTTCGCGGCCGGCATGTCCGGCGGCATCGCCTATGTGCTGGATGAGGACGGCTCCTTCGACAAGCTCTGCAATATGTCGATGGTCGAGCTCGAGCCGCTGCTTTCGGAGGAGATGGTCAACGAAGGCACCTATCATCACTCCGGCGATCTCGAGGCCCACGGCCGGGTCGACGTGTTCAAGAATCTGCTCGACGCCGATATCGAGCGTCTGCATGTTCTGATCACCCGCCACGCCAAGGCGACCGGCTCGCGCCGCGCCGCCGAGATCCTGGCGAACTGGAAGGAATGGCTGCCGAAGTTCCGCAAGGTGATGCCGGTGGAATACCGCCGCGCCCTGAAGGAAATGAAGGCGAACGCCGACGCCGAACCGAAAATCGCGATCGGGGCGTAAGACACGGTATCGTCATTGCGAGCGAAGCGAAGCAATCCATGCCACAAGCGAAGAAATGGATTGCTTCGGAGCTCACGCTCCTCGCAATGACGAAAGTAACGAAGACCAACGTATTGATGCAGGGGCGTCAGGCTTAAATGGGTAAGGTCACAGGTTTTCTGGAAATCGAGCGGCACGACCGGAAGTACACGCCGGTCACCGAGCGCTTGAAGCATTTCAACGAATTCGTCGTCCCGCTGACGGAGAAAGAAACGCGCGACCAGGCCGCGCGCTGCATGAATTGCGGCATTCCCTATTGCCACGGCACCGGCGCGGTCGCGCCGGGCACGCCCGGCTGCCCGGTCAACAACCAGATCCCTGATTTCAACGACCTCGTCTATCAGGACAACTGGGAAGAAGCCTCGCGCAACCTGCACTCGACCAACAATTTCCCGGAGTTCACCGGGCGCATTTGCCCCGCCCCGTGCGAAGCCTCCTGCACGCTCAACATCGACGACAATCCGGTCACGATCAAAACCATCGAATGCGCCATCGTCGATCGCGCCTGGCAGAACGGCTGGGTAAAGCCGGAGATCGCGCCCACCAGGACCGGCAAGAAGGTCGCCGTCATCGGTTCGGGCCCCGCAGGGCTCGCCTGCGCGCAGCAGCTCGCGCGCGCCGGCCACGACGTGCATGTGTTCGAGAAATTCGCCAAGGCCGGCGGCCTGCTGCGCTACGGCATTCCCGACTTCAAGATGGAAAAGACCGTCATCGACCGCCGCATCAAGCAGATGGAAGGCGAAGGCGTCACCTTCCATTATGGCGTCCACGTCGGTGCCAACGGCGCGCTCGATCCGCGCGAGATGCTCAACGACTATGACGCGATCGCGCTGACCGGCGGCGCGGAAGCCCCGCGCGACCTGCCGATCCCCGGCCGCGACCTCGCCGGCATCCATTACGCGATGGACTTCCTGCCGCAGCAGAACCGCCGCGTCGGCAATGAGTCGCTCAACGGCACGGCCGACATTCTCGCCGGCGGCAAGCATGTCGTCGTGATCGGCGGCGGCGACACTGGCTCGGACTGCATCGGCACCTCGTTCCGCCAGGGCGCCAAATCCGTGACCCAGCTCGAGATCATGCCGGCGCCGCCCGAGCACGAGAACAAGGGCCTGACCTGGCCGAACTGGCCGCTCAAGATGCGGACCTCATCGAGCCAGGCCGAAGGCGCCGTGCGCGAGTACGCCGTGCTGACGCAGAAGTTCTCGGGCGGTGACGGCAAGGTGGCGAAACTGCATTGCGTCAAGGTCGACGACAAGTTCAAGCCGCTGCCCGGCACCGAGTTCGATCTCGACGCCGAGCTCGTGCTGCTGGCGATGGGCTTCGTCCATCCCGTGCACGAGGGCCTGCTGAAGATGCTCGGCGTCGACCTCGACCAGCGCGGCAATGTCCGCGCCAACATGGTCGACTACCAGACCTCGCGGCCGAACGTGTTCTCCGCCGGCGACATGCGCCGCGGCCAGTCGCTGGTGGTCTGGGCCATCCGCGAAGGCCGCCTCTGCGCGCAGGCGATCGATCGGTTCCTGATGGGGACGACGAACCTGCCGCGGTAAGGATCGCAGTCGACGCCGCACAATCGGGCGACGAGAACGCGAGGCCCGCGCCATAATCTTGGTGGCGTAACGCGATGATGCCATGTCCGCTTCGCTCACAAAGCGACCGAGATTGTGCGGCCGCGCAGTATGTCGCGAAGGGCCGGCAGAGGACATCAAAGCTTCTAGTGTGCCATCGCGATGTCACCCGACAATTGCTCGCGCCTTACGTCGATGCGCAGCATCACCACAACGATCGCGCCCACCAGCGCGCACCCCGCCAACAATAGAAGGCCCGCGGTAAAGTTGCCGGTCAAATCCTTTAAATAGCCCATCGCGTAAGGACCGGCGAAACCGGAAAGATTGCCGAGCGAATTGATCGCGGCGATGCCGGCGGCAGCCGATGCTCCCGTCAGGAAACTTGCCGGCAGCGGCCAGAACATCGGGGGCACCGCAGAGACGCCGATCTGTGCAAAGCAAAGCAACCCCATGACGATGACGGGGTTGGAAACGACACCTGCCAATCCGATCCCTACCGTGGCCATCAAAAGCGCCGCGGCGACGTGGCCTTTCCGTTCCATGGTGCGATCGGAATGACGTCCGAGCAGCACCATGCCTATGGCCCCGAAAACGAACGGAAGCGCTGCGAGTAATCCGGTCTGCGTATCGCTGACGCCAAATCCCTTGATGATGGTCGGCAGGAAGAACGCCACGCCGTAACTTGCAGCATTCAGGCAGAAGTAGACCAGAGCGCACAATAAAATGCGCGGATCCGTAAGCGCCTGTCCCAGGGACAGGTGTTCGACCTTCTCCTTGTTTCGCTTCTCGGTGGCTTGCACGTTCTCCAACCACGCAATCTCATCTTGTTGCAGCCATCGGGCCTGCCGCGGGAGATCGGTGAGATAGACCAGGACACCGATGCCCACCAGAACCGACGGCAACGCCTCGAGAATGAACAGCCACTGCCAACCGTCCAATCCCCAACCCGTCACGCCGAGCAGCATGCCGGAGATGGGTGATCCGACGATGGACGAAATCGGGATCGCCAGCATGAACAAGCTGATGACCCGGGCACGGTAAACCGCCGGGAACCAGAGGGTCAGATAGAAGATGATGCCGGGAAAGAAGCCCGCCTCGCAGGCGCCGAGCAGCAATCGGAGAGCATAGAAAACGCCTGTGGTCGGCATTCCGGTCGCTGCCGATATCGATGGGATGAAAGCGAAAGCCGCCGAGACGATCCCCCACGTAATCATGATGCGGGCGATCCAAACGCGCGCGCCGACTCTTTCCAAAAAGATGTTGGAGGGTACTTCAAACAGGAAATATCCGACGAAGAACAGCCCGGCGCCCAGTCCGAACGCCGCTTCACTCAAACCAAGGGCCTGGTTCATGTGCAGCTTGGCAAAGCCGACATTGACGCGATCGAGGTAGGCCACGAAATAGCACACGATCAGGAACGGAATAAGCCGCCACATAACCTTGCCGATGACACGTTTCTCTACGGCTTCCATCGCGCAGCCTCCGCTTCGAAATCAAAAGGCCCGTTCAAAACTCCGGACTCAACTTTGAAAACTGTCACGATCGGGGACGATGAGTACAAATGGCATATTGATGTTCAGGCGGTAAGCACCCGCCTGCACAATTTGTCGAGTCACCTGCGTCCGAACAGTCCGCCCACCACGCCGCCAATCAGTCCACCTGGACCGCCTCCGCTGCGGTGATGGTGAGCACTCCCCCCGCCGCTATGTCGGGCCGGACGGTCGTCATCGGATCTGACGCTGGCGTGCGCCGCTGAAACGGACTCGGTCAGCAGTGCGTGATGCTGCAGCGTGTTGAGGAAGCCAGTCTGGGGATAGCCGCGCGCTGCTTGCCAGCGCGTGATGACGGCGCGGGTCGACTCGTCGAACCGACCGCTGACCTTGGTATCGAAGCCGAGACCGGTCAGCCGGCGCTGCACGTCGCGACGCTTTCCCTTGTCGAGGCCTATCTGATCTTCGGTTTCCTGAGTTGCCTCGTCGGCAACGACCGCCGGATCGAAGGATGCCAACAAGTTGCGGTCGTCCGTGCTCGGACCGGCATTGGCGACATTTGCACTGACGACGAATCCCAAGATTGACAATGCGATGATGAAGACACGCAATGGCTTATTCTTCCCTGATCTTGAAGTCTCTCAGCGTTGTCCTCGCTTTGAGAACTGATGTCAGGCAACTGTTATCCGGGTCAGTTGTTCCTTAGCGCGCGTCCGATGCGATACCGCATTGCACTGAGACTGCCCAACAAGAGAGGACAGTTGCGCGCCCGACTGTCCGGATTGGGTTCGACGCGCAACCGGAGCCGAAGCGCAACGCGCGACCCCACAAGACGCAAGCCGCGCCGAAACGCACGGTCAAAATCAAAAGAGTTCGCCGCCAGGGCGGCGACGCCATACGCAAAAGCCGCCAAGGTTTCCCCAGACGGCTTGTGCGTTGAGTTCTTACATGGAGGTGCGCTGCGTCGATCCGTAATCGAACGCGGTGCCTCTTGTTGTTTGGACGCACTGCCTCAATCAGGCGCGGGTGTGTTGCCAGTGTATCGGGCCAACGATCCCCGATTGTTATCAAGTGTGAATGGCGGCGCTGCTGATCAAGCCAGCGCTGCTGTCCTAAACGTGAACTGCGCCGACTAGATAGCCGACACGGCGCCGGTGCAGGCGATCAATGTCGGCGAAATCCCAATCAACAGACGTCGCAAGAGCGGCCCAACTGGTCCGTTCGGTGCCAATATCGGAAGTCGCGGCCGGAAGCGGAAGGGACGAAAACGGCGAGGACTCTGCTGTGTGAGTCATGATAGAAATTCGAACTGGCGGGCCATCAAGAATGTTCTCATTGAACGCGGTTGCGGATGTCCCGACAGTTCGACGCGATCGTTATCGGCTCCGGGCTTGGCGGCTTGACCGCCGGGGCACTGTATGCGCGGGCTGGCCATAGGGTTCTGGTGATCGAGCGAAACCAGAATTTTGGCGGAGCGGCGACGGTCTATCGGCATGGCGCCCTTGCAATCGAGGCTTCGCTGCATGAGATCGATGGGCTCGATCCCAAGGATCCAAAGGCGCCGATCCTGCAATCTCTCGGCCTTGATCGCGACGTCCCGTTCGTCGACGTTGGCGACTTGCACGAAGTTCGAAGCCCGCTTCTTGGCGAGCCTTTTATTTTGCCGCACGGGCTTGATGCTGCGCTAAACGCGGCGAAAAAACGCTTTCCCCGTCAGGGCAACGGGCTTGACGGCTATTTCGAGCGGATTTGTGCGATTCGCCACGCCGTTTCGACGCTGAGTGAACATCAAGACGATCGCGGTTGGTGGCTTTTGAACGCGCCGACCTTGCCGTGGCGATTGTGGCCGCTCATTCGCGATCGTCATTCAACGCTCAGCGAAGCTCTGCAACGCCTGTTCGGCGACGACGAAGCGGTCAAGCTCGCGCTTGCGCCGAATATCGCATATTATACTAACGACCCCGACACGATGCCGTTTCTCTCCTTCGCTATCCCCCAGGCCTCCTATCTCTTAGGCGGCGGCCATTACATTCGCGGCGGCTCTCAGGTCCTGAGCGATCGGCTGGTTGCGATCGTGCGCGAAGCTGGCGGGGCATGCGAGGCGACCCGGGACGCGTCTGCAATCCTGCTCGAGGGCGATCGCGTTTGCGGCGTGCGGCATCACGCTCGCGACGCTCAAGATTCACAGGAGGATATTGCACCGATCGTGTTCGGGAATGCTGCGCCGAGCGTGCTCGCCGCTATGCTGCCGGAGCAGGCGCGCCCGGGCTTCAGTGCACTCTACAATGACCGTTGCCCGTCGATTTCATTGTGGACGATCTCGCTTGGGCTCAGCCGTCGCTCGCGCGAGTTTGGCGTGCGCCGCTATTCGACGGCGATATTGCCGGCTTGGGTGACGGCACTTGCCGACATAAGGCAAGCTGGGACGTTTTTTCGCGACGACCCCGGAACGCGTATACCGCCGTACAGCTTCGTCGCTTACGATCAAATCGATTCCGGACTGAATCCAGATGGCCCTTATCTGGTGTCCATGGTCGGAGTCGATCTATTAGCGAATTGGGCCAATCATGACGCCGACGCAAAGCGGATGCGCAGGGAACGCTGGATGGATCGGATAATAGGCGATCTCGATAGCTATTTCCCTGGGATCGCCAACGCCGTCGTCCAGCGCGAAATGTCGACCGCCGAGACGTTTCATTACTATCTCAACACTCCCGAGGGCGCGGTCTATGGCTTCGCGCCGCAGACCCGCGGCTTCATGCCGTTGGCGAAGACGAGGATCGACGGTCTTTACCTGGCATCCGCATTCACCGGCGGCGGCGGCTACACGGGCGCCATCCTGGGCGGGGGATGGGCGGCGCGTGCGGCAATAGCGGCACGACCGCACTAGTATTGGTCCGGTAGACACCGGTCCTATTAATCGGCTCGCCTGCATGACCGCTGAGGGTCATCAACGGCCCTGGCCGCGCTGAAACGGGACTTCCGAAGTGTCCCAGAGAGCAGACATTCACGGTGCTCGTTGGTATGTCTCGAACGTGCCAATTTCGGAAGTGGCCGCTGCGCGTTAGATGCTTTGGCTCCCTCTTAGGCAACAACAAGAACGTCCCACCTCTTGTAAACTGAAAAGCGCGAGCTAATTTGCGACGTTCCAACGCAAACGCAGGAGCCTCCCTTGGACGCGAAGCCACGCCAAGCTGAAGACGAACCCGACTATCTAAAGGAATTGCTCGCTCAGGCTGGCATCGACGCGCAGGCTTCCAGTGTCGCCGCCAAGCTACAGGAAGTCGTCATTGGGGAACTTCATCACCGGATGAAGAATACGCTGGCGATTGTCTCGGCAATTACGTCTCAAAGTCTCAAGTCGGCGAATAGCATAGAAGAGGCCACTAAAACGATAGGAGAGCGCCTTCATGCGTTGGGAGTAGCGCAAGACCTTCTGGTCAGCGAGCGATGGACTGGCGCAGGGTGTCGGACCTTGATCGAGAGTGCCGTGAAGGCCTTCCAATCTAAAAGCCTTGATCAGTTTGAAATCGCCGGGGACAACATCGCAGTTTCTTCCGGCCCTGCTATCTCCCTTTCAATGGTAATTCACGAACTCTGCACGAATGCCGTGAAACACGGCGCGCTGTCTGCACCCAACGGACGCGTTTTAATTTCGTGGGCTGTGTCCGAAGATCACCCGCCGCGGTTCAAGCTGCATTGGAAAGAGCGCGGTGG
>Ga0210410_10000577_pt1 | contig 39403 bp, 41 predicted proteins | sample IncBWC4MmetaG_FD_161058 | JGI IMG/M metagenome (GOLD analysis project Ga0210410, IMG submission 161058) | Forest soil microbial communities from Barre Woods Harvard Forest LTER site, Petersham, Massachusetts, United States - Inc-BW-C-4-M | ecosystem: Environmental > Terrestrial > Soil >...
AAGCAGAAGAAGGGCAAGGCGCGGATGAAGCAGGTCGGCCGCATCGAGGTGCCGCAGGAGGCGTTCCTCGCCGTGCTGGAGCTGGGCGACTCCAGAGGCAGCTGACGAGCGGTCTGCCAGGATGCGGGGCCGATGGCGAGCCTCCAGGACCAGGAGCTGCGGGAGCGGCGCGCCGCCGTGCGCCGGCGGCAGCGACGTCGGCGACGTGCGGTGCTGGCCGCGCTCGTGATCGTCGCGGCGCTGGTCGGCGTCGTGATCGCGACGGCTGCGGGCGGCGGCGACGGACGGCCTGGGAGAGGGCTCGTCGGCGAGAGCGTCGCCGGCCAGCCGAGCCGCGCGGCTCGTGCGGCGAACGGCGGCGGTGACGGCGGGGCGACGCACACGCCGGTCGCGGCGATCCGCGTGCGCCTCGGCGCGATCCCGGCCGCCGCCTCCGGCACCGCCCGCGTGTACACGCGCGGCCCGGCGCGCGGGCGCATGGTCGCGCTCACGTTCGACGACGGCTTCTGCCCGGCCTGCGTCGCGCGCATCGTCGACGTGCTGCTGCGCACCGGCGCGCACGCGACGTTCTTCCCCAACGGTCAGTACGCGCGCTCGTGGGACCCGCAGGCCGCGAAGATCCGCACGCTCGTCGAGCGCGGTCAGCTGATCGTCGGCAACCACACGTTCCATCACGTCGACGCTCCGGTGGTCGGGGCGGCCGCGTTCGGCGCCGACCTCGAGCAGAACGAGCAGTGGATCGAGCGCACCTTCGGCCTCACGGGCCGGCCGTTCGTGCGCCCGCCGTACGGCGCCTACGACGGCGGGACGCTGGCGGCGGCCGGCCCGCGCGGCTACACGCGCGTGATCATGTGGTCCGGCACCGTTGCGGACTCGAGCCTGCGCACGATCCCCTACATCCTGCACGCGATCCGTTACTGGGCCAAGCCGGGCGCGATCATCCTGATGCACGGCAACTATCCGCCGACGGCGCGGGCGCTGCCGCAGATCCTCGCGCTGCTGAGACGGATGCGCCTGCGGCCGGTCACGATCGAGGAGCTGCTGGGCGGCTCGTCCTATCGCGCCGCGCCGTAGCTCGCGAAGGGCGAGAATGCGGCGTCATGGACCTTGGCCTGAGCGGGAAGCGCTGCCTCGTGACGGGCGCGAGCAAGGGAATCGGACGGGCGACCGCCGACCTGCTCGCCGCCGAGGGTGCGCGGCTGCTGCTCGTGGGGCGCGATCGCGACGGGCTCGCGGAGGCGGCGCCGCGCGACGCGGAGATCCTCCCCGCCGACGTCACCGACGCGGACGCCGGCGAGCGGATCGTGGCCGCCTGCGTCGAGCGGCTCGGCGGGATCGACGTGCTCGTCAACAATGCCGGCAGCTCGTTCGTCAAGCCGCTCGACGAGCTGACGGACGCAGACTGGGACGGCCAGTGGCAGCTCAACGTGCGCGGCCCGGAGCGGCTGATGCGCGCGGCCGCGCCGTTGATGGCCGAGCAGGGGTGGGGGCGGATCGTCAACGTCGTCTCGACGTCGGGCAAGCGCCCGTCGCTGCGCAACGCCGCCTACTCGGTCACGAAGGCCGCGCAGCTCTCGCTCTCGCGCGCGTACGCCGATGCGTGGGCCGCGCGCGGCGTGCTCGTCAACGCGGTCGCGCCGGGGCTGACCGCGAGCGAGCTGTGGAAGGGCAAGGGCGGGCTCGCCGACCAGACCGTCGCGGCCGGCCGTGCCGAGGACCGCAAGGCCGCGATGGCGGCCGCAGCCGCCAGAGTGCCGCTCGGCCGCTTCGCCGAGCCGCATGAGATCGCGGCGGTGATCGCGTTCCTCTGCTCCGAGCGCGCGAGCGACGTCGTCGGCGCGGCCTGGTCGGTCGACGGCGGCGCCGTCCCAGTCATCCTCTGAACGTCGTCGTTCGGCTGAGGGTGCGCTCGGTAGACTCGGCCGCCGCACAGTCACGGAGGAGGAAGGAGCCCGGTGCCAGTCAACACGAGCGCCGTCGGGAAGGAGTACCCGCCGGTCGTCTACGCGGTCGGTCGCGAGAAGGTGAAGGAGTACGCGTCGGCCGTCGGCGAGACGAATCCGCTGCACCTCGACCCGGCCGCGGCGCGCGCCGCCGGCTACGACGACGTCGTCGCGCCGCCGATGTTCGCGGTCGTCTACCAGTCGGGCGCCGTGATGCCCGGGATCTTCGACCCGGAGGTCGGGATCGACTTCGCGATGATGGTGCACAGCGGGCAGGACTTCCGCTGGGAGCGTGTCGTCGTGGCGGGCGAGGAGCTGACGACGCAGGCGAAGGCGGTCAGCATCGAGGAGAAGGGCGGGATGGGCTTCTACGACTTCGAGGTCGTGACGAAGGACGCCGGCGGTGCGACGGTCTGCACCGGCATCTGGAAGATGATCGTGCGGGGGGTCTGAGATGTCCGCGAGCTATGAGCCGGGCGCGCAGCTGCCCGACCTGAAGGTGACGCCGGACCGCTTCCTGACGGTCCGCTACGCGGGCGCCTCGGGCGACTTCAACCCGATCCACATCGACGAGGCGTTCGCCACGTCGGTCGGCCTGCCGGGGCGCATCCTGCACGGGCTGTGGTCGATGGCGCAGGTCGCGCGGGCGCAGACGGAGGCGGCCGGCGGCCCGGAGAAGCTGAAGGCGCTGTCGGTGCAGTTCCGCGGGATGGGCATGCTGGAGCAGGAGGTCGTGGTCACGAGCACCGTGAGAGCGGTCGCGGACGGCGTCGCGGTCGTCGGCGCGGAGGCGCGCCAGGGCGACACGCGCATCGTCCGCAACGCGGTCGCCGAGATCGCGCTCGATTGAATCGGAGCCTCATCCGGCGCTCGACTGATTCGAGCGCCGAATGGGGAGGCTTTGCAGCGATGACCTCCTCGTCCTCTCCCTCGCTCGACGACGCGCCGCGCAAGCGGCACGCGCTCGCGCTGTTCGCCGGCCTGCCGCGCCATTACGACCGTGCCGGCGCCACGCTGAGCTTCGGGCAGGACCCGCGCTGGCGCGCGGCGCTGGTCCACTCGGTGGTCGCGGGGCCGGACGAGCGCGTGCTCGACGTCGCGACGGGCACCGGCATGGTCGCCGCGGCGGTCGTGCGCCGCACCGGCTGCCGCGTGACCGCGCTCGACCAGAGCGCGCAGATGCTCGGCGGGCTGCGCGCGCGGCTGGCGGCCGACCCGGCGCTCGCGCAACGGATCGAGCCGGTCGCGGGACAGGCCGAGGCGCTGCCGTTCCCCGACGCCTCGTTCGACGCGCTGACGTTCACCTACCTGCTGCGCTACGTCGAGGACCCGGCGGCGACGCTGCGCGAGCTGGCGCGGGTCGTCAAGCCCGGCGGGACGGTCGGCATGGTCGAGTTCGCCGTCCCGCCGCGACGCGTCCTGCGCGCCGCATGGCGCCTCTACACGCGCCTCGTGATGCCCGCGCTCGGGCGCCTGCTGTCGCGCGACTGGCAGGAGGTCGGCGCGTTCCTCGGCCCGAGCATCGAGGGCTTCTACGCGCGCTTCCCGCTGACGCGACTCGCGGCGCTGTGGCAGGAGGCCGGGCTCGCCGACGTGCGCGTGCGGCGGATGAGCTTCGGCGCCGGGATCGTGATGACGGCCGTGCGGGCCGCGGACGAGCGACCGTGACCGTCGAGCGCCCCGCATCCGGACCGGCGACTGCGACGGCTGACCGCCCTGCGTCTGCGACGGCTCGTGCGACCGCGGAGGCGCCGGGCGACCGTCCCGCCTTCTACGCGCTGCACGGCGGCGGCTGGCGCGACGTCGTGACGCTGCTGCACCCGCCGTACACGGCTTGGCACCTGTCCTACGTCGCGCTCGGAGCGGCGGCTGCGAGCGCCTTCCACCTCGCCCGCCTCGGCTGGGCGCTGCTGGCCTTCCTGCTGGCCGTCGGCGTCGCCGCGCATGCGCTCGACGAGCTGCACGGCCGCCCGCTGCGCACCGGGCTGTCGGACCGCACGCTGATCTCGCTCGCGGCGCTCGGGCTCGGCGGCGCGTGCGCGATCGGGGTCGCCGGCGTCGTGACCGTCTCGGCGACGCTGATCCCGTTCGTGCTGCTCGGGGCGTTCCTTGTGCTCGCGTACGACCTCGAGCTGTTCGGCGGGCGCCTGCACGGTCAGTGGACGTTCGCGCTCGGCTGGGGCGGCTTTCCCGCGCTCACCGGCTTCTGGGTCTGCGCGCTGCGCTTCGAGTGGCCCGGCCTGCTCGTCGCCGCCGCCTGCACGCTGCTGAGCATCGCGCAGCGCCGCCTGAGCGTCCCGGTGCGCGAGCTGCGGCGGCGCACGGTCGCGCTCGAAGGGGAGCAGCGGCTGGCCGACGGCACGCGCGTCGAGCTGACGGCCGCGCGGCTGCTCGCGCCGCTCGAGGGCACGCTGCGCGTGCTGTGGTTCGCGCTCGTGCTGCTGGCCGTGGGCTTTGTCGTGCTGCGCGCCTGAGGCGACCGGCGGCGGAGCCGGCGGCGCCCCGCCCTAGAATCAGCTCAATGCTCACCCCGCGTCAGGAGCTGATCCTCCGCAAGGTCGTCGAGGACTACCTCGAGGGCGGTCAGCCGGTCGGCTCGAAGGCGCTCGCGACGGCGGCCGACGTCGAGTGGGGTCCCTCGACGATCCGCAACGAGCTCGCGATGCTCGAGGAGCACGGCCTGCTCGCGCACCCGCACACGTCGGCCGGGCGCGTGCCGACCGACGCCGGCTACCGCTACTTCGTCGACCGCCTGCTGCCCGCGCCGCGCGCCGGCGCGGAGCGGCCGCTCGCGCTGTCGCTCGTGCGCCGCGAGGTCGACGAGGCGATGCGCGTCACCACCGAGACGCTCTCGCAGGTCACGAACCTGCTCGCGATCGTCTCCGCGCCGCCGATCGAGACGGCGACGATCCGCCACGTCGAGGTCCTGCTGCTCCAGCCGCAGGTGCTGATGGTCGTCGTGATCACCTCGACGGGCGGCGTGACGAAGCGGATGCTGACGTTCGAGACGCCGATCGACGCAGGCCTCGCCGACTGGGGCGCGAGCTACCTGAACGAGCAGCTCGTCGGGCTGGGGCTCGGGGCGCGGCTGCTGCATCAGCGGCTCGGCGACCCCCGGCTGGGGCCGCGCGAGCGGGGCTTCCTCGCATCGGTCGCGCCGGCGTTCACGGAGCTGACCGACACGGCCGACGACGCGCTCTACGTCGAGGGGGCGTCGCGGCTCGTGAGCAGCTACCGCTTCGAGGACCACGAGCAGCTCAACGAGGTGATGGAGATGCTCGAGCGCCGCGTGTCGCTGCTCGGCGTGCTGCGCTCGGCGCTCGACCAGAGCGACGTCTACCTGCGCATCGGCAGCGAGAACGAGGCGCCGGCGCTGCGCTCGCTGTCGCTCGTCGCCGCCGGCTACGGACTGCCGGCGCGCAACCTCGGGACCGTCTCCGTGATCGGGCCGCTGCGGATGGACTACGGCCGCGCGATCGCCTCGGTGCGCGCCGCGGCGATCGAGCTGTCGCGCTTCGTCGAGAATGTCTATGAAGGCTGATCGCACCGCATGAGCACGATGTCGACCGACTACTACGAGCGCCTCGGCGTCACCCGCGACGCGAGCGAGACGGAGATCAAGAAGGCGTTCCGGCGACTCGCGCGCGAGCTGCACCCGGACGTCAACGCCCACGACCCGGAGGCGGAGGAGAAGTTCAAGGCCGCCGCCGAGGCCTACGAGGTGCTGTCCGACCCCGAGCGCCGCGCGACGTATGACCAATACGGTCCGGAGGGGCTGCGCAGCGGCGGCTTCCAGCCGAGCGGCTTCGGCTCCTTCGCCGACATCTTCGACGCGTTCTTCGGCGGCGGCGGAGCCGACATGTTCGGCGGTGGCGGCGGGCGGCCGGGGCCGGCTCAAGGCGGCGACGTCGCCGTGACGGCGACGGTCGAGCTGGCCGACGCCGCCACCGGCAGCGCGATCGACGTCGCCTACGACGCGGTCGTGCGCTGCGACGCCTGCCACGGCAACGGCGCCGAGCCGGGCACGCCGATCGAGACGTGCGAGCGCTGCGGCGGCGCCGGGCAGCTGCGCGCCATCACGCGCACGCCGTTCGGCCAGGTCGTGCGCGCGACCGTCTGCGACGCGTGTCACGGCGACGGGCGCGTGCCGAAGCAGCCCTGCAAGACGTGCCGCGGGCGCGGCCGCAAGGTCGAGCGCCTCACGCTGTCGGTCGACGTGCCGGCGGGGATCGCCGACGGGCAGCGCATCCGCCTCTCGGGCCACGGCCACGCCGGCGAGCAGGGCGGGCCGCCCGGCGATCTCTACGTGCTCGTGCGCGTCGCGGAGGACGAGCGCTTCCTGCGCGACGGCGACGACCTCGTCACCGTCGTAGACGTGCCGGCGCCGCTCGCCGCGCTCGGCACGACCGTCGACGTGCCGACGCTCGACGAGCCGTTCCCGCTCGACATCCCCGCGGGCACGCAGCCGCACGACACGCTCACGCTGCGCGGCAAGGGCATGCCCGCGCTGCGCCGCGGTCGCCACGGCGACCTGCGCGTCGTCGTCAACGTCGTCATCCCGCGCCGTCTCACGCCCGAGCAGCGCGAGCTGCTCGACCGCCTCGCCGGCACGCTCACCGACGACAACCTGCGCTCCGAGGACGGCGTCTTCTCGAAGCTCAAGCGGGCGTTCGGGGCGTAGCGGGTGCCGGAGACGGCCACGTGGCCGCCGCAGGCGGGTCCCGCCCTCGGATCCAACTGCTACGCTGCGTAGCGCTGTGCGCCGGCGCACGATCCCGCAGCGAGAGCTGCGCAACGACATCGCCGCCGTCCTGCGCGAGGCGGAGGCAGGCACCGAGTTCACCGTGACGGTGCGCGGTCGCCCCGTGGCGAGACTCGGGCCGGTGGAGGAGGCGCCGAGACCGCGGCGCGACGTCGACCGCGAGACGCTTCGCAGACTCCTCGCCATGCCGGTCGACGAACAGTGGGCCGCGGATCTGGCCGACATGCGCGCCGCGGAGCCGCCGGTCGACGATCCGTGGAACGACGGGTGAGCCTCGCGCTGCTCGACACGTCGGTGATGATCGCCTCCAGCGACGGCGAGGTGGAGCTTCCGCCGACTGCGGCAATCTCGGTTGTAACGCTCGGAGAGCTGCATGCCGGCGTCCTGCATGCACCCGATGGTGCGGCCAGGGCGGCGCGTGCGAGACAGCTCGCGGCCTTTCGCGCCACGTTCGAGCCGCTGCTCGTCGACCGGGACGTGGCCGAGCACTATGGGCGTGCGCTCGCGCTTGCACGCAGCGAGCGCCGCACAGAGAACGCGCTCGACCTGTTGATCGTGGCGACGGCTTCGGCGACGCGGCGGGAGCTGCACACGCGCGATGCGCGGCAGGCGAAGCTCGCCCGCCGCATGGGCCTCGTCGTGCACGGTCCCGGCGCGTGATCCGGCTCGCGCTGCGCGTCGACCGCGCGCATGCGGAGGTCGCGCTGGCGGAGCTGCTGGAGCTGGCGCCGGGCGGGGTGGAGGAGGTCGACCGCGGCGACGTCGTCGAGTACGCCGTCTACGGGCCGTCGGGCGAGCTGCCGGCGCTGCCCGACCTCGAGGCGGCGGTCGGGGGCGCGCTGGTCGAGATCTCCACGACCGAGCTCCCGGACGACTGGTCCGAGCGCTGGAAGCAGTTCCACCACCCGCTCGCGCTCGGCGATCGGCTCGCGGTGCGCCCGCCATGGGAGCAGCCGATCGGGGCGGAGACGGAGATCGTGATCGACCCGGCGCAGGCGTTCGGCACGGGCGCGCATGCGACGACGCGGCTGTGCCTGGAGCTGCTGCTGGAGCTGGCGGAGCCGGCCGGCGCAGCGCTGGGAAGCCGTGGGGCAGCGGGTGCAGCGAGCGGCCCGCTGCTCGACCTCGGCTGCGGCTCGGGCGTGCTCGCGATCGCCGCCGCGAAGCTCGGCTTCGATCCGGTCCTCGCCGTCGACATCGACCCGCTGTCGGTCGACGCGACGCAGGCGAATGCGGTGGTGAACGGCGTCGCGCTGGACGTCGCGCGCTGCGACCTGCGCAGCGACGAGGTGCCGGCCGCGCCGACGGTGCTCGCGAACCTGCTGCGCCCGCTGCTGCTCGACTACGCGCGCGTGCTGTCGGCGCAGGCTGTCGCGTCGCCCCGCACGCTGATCGCCTCCGGACTGCTCGTCCACGAGGCCGACGAGATCGCCCTCGCCTTCGCGCCGCACGGCCTGCGTGAGCACCACCGCCGCGAGCAGGGCGAGTGGGCGGCGCTGCTGCTCACTCAGCAGGCGTGACGCGCGGCGCTCCGGCCGGCGCCCCGAGCCACGCGAGCAGCCCACCGTCGAGCAGCGCCTGCGCCAGCAGGTCATAGCCCCCGGCCGCCGGGTGGGCGCCGTCGCCCGCAGCGGTCTCCGCGATCCACGTGCGCGAGGCGAGCAGCGCGGGAGCGACCGGCCAGTACGGCACGGCGCGCGCGGCGCAGACCCCGGCGAACGCCTCCGACAGCGTGACCACGCGCGCCTGCTGCGCAGCGTCGCCGGCCGGCGGCGGCCCTGCGACCGCGCATGGCAGGCCGAGTGCTGCAGCCTGGTCGAGCATCTTGTCAAGTGCCATGCACGAGCGATCGGGCGCGACGCGCACGGCGCCTCCCTCGAGCGTCGTGTCGTTCGCGCCCACGGCGAAGACGACACGGCAGTCGGCGCCCGCGAGCAGGCGCGGCGTCGCTTCGAAGCGCCAGCGGACCGCGACCTCGACGGACGTCTCGCGACGCACGCCGAGGTTGTACGCGGTCAGCGGTCGCCCGGCCGCGAACGCGGCGGCGACGGTGCGCCCGACCCACCCCTGTCCGTGCAGGTCGCCCACGCCCGCCACGAACGAGTCGCCGAAGAACAGCACGCGCAGATCGTCCATCGTGCACAGCCAAGCAGACGGAGGCGATCGAACGACTTTGTGACACCCTTGTGCGATTGGCCTCAACGCGCTTGCGGGCATAGGCTCGGTGCATGGCCTGGGACATCGTCATCGCCGGCGGCGGCTTCGGCGGCTACTACGCGGCGCGCACGCTCGAGCGGACACTGCCGCCGCACAGCGCGCGCGTGACGCTCGTCAGCGACGTCAACTTCCTGCTGTTCACGCCGCTGCTGCCCGGCGCGGCGGCCGGGACGCTCGAGCCGCGCCACGTCGTCGTCCCGCTGCGCGAGCAGCTCACCACGACCGACCTGTGGCTGGGGCGCGTGAGCGGCGCGGCGCCGGCGCGCAACGCGCTCGTCGTCGACTCGCTCGACGGCCGCCGCCACGAGCTGCACTACGACCAGCTGATCGTCGCGCTCGGCTCGACCTCGCGCACGCTGCCGATCCCCGGCCTCGTCGAGCACGCGATGGGCTTCAAGACGCTGTCGGAGGCGATCGCGCTGCGCAATCGCGTGCTGTCGATGCTGGAGATCGCCGAGACGGTGCCGGACGCCGAGACGCGCGCCGAGTTCCTCACCTTCGTCTTCGTCGGCGCCGGCTACGCCGGGCTGGAGGGCCTCGCCGAGCTCCAGGACTTCATGAGCGACGTGATCGACCTCTACCCGCGCTGCCGCGTGCAGGGCATGCGCTGGCTGCTCGTCGAGGCGAAGGAGCGCGTGATGCCGGAGGTCGCGCCGCGCCTGGCCGCCTTCGCCGAGCGCGAGCTGCAGGGCCGCGGGATCGAGATCCGCACGCGCACGACGGTCGAGGAAGTCGGCGACCGCTGGGTGCGCCTGAAGGGCGGCGAGACGATCCCCGCGCGCACGGTCGCCTGGACCGCGGGCGTGAAGCCGAACCCGGTCGTCGCCCGCCTCGGGCTGCCGCTGACCGACGGCGGGCGGCTCGACGTCGACGCCACGATGCGCGTGCGCGACCACCGCAACGTGTGGGCGATCGGCGACGCCGCCGCCGTGCCGGACCCGGCACGCAAGGGCCAGCCCTCGCCGCCGACGGCGCAGCACGCGATCCGCCAAGGTCGCCGCGTGGCGCGCAACGTCGCCGCCGAGCTGGGCGTCGGCGGCCACGTGAAGCCGTTCACGTACAAGACGAAGGGCGTGTTCGTCGACATGGGCCGCCACCAGGCCGTCGCGAGCACGATGGGGATCAGATGGCGCGGCTTCCCGGCCTGGTTCCTCGCCCGTACGTACCACCTCGCGAACATGCCGGGGACGACGCGCAAACTGCGGCTCGTCGTCGACTGGACCGTCTCGCTGCTGTTCAGCCGCGACACCTCCGAGCTCGGCCAGCTCGGCCACCCGCCGGTGCTGGAGCAGCACCCGGCGGCGGCGCACGACGCCGCGCCGGAGGCCGACAACGGCCGCGCGGCCCCGTCGGGCGCGACGCGCACCTGAGCTGACCGCCGCGCGGCTATCCTTGACGTACGTGACCGTCGCCGAGCAGCTCAAGACCGATCTCACCGCCGCGATGAAGGCGGGCGAGAAGGATCGCGTGGGGGCGTTGCGGATGATTCTCTCCGAGCTGCAGAAGGACGCGAAGGAAGGCGTCGGCGACGAGCTCGCCGTGCTGCGCCGTGAGCGCAAGCGCCGCCTCGACGCGGCCACGCAGTTCCGCGACGGCGGTCGTGCCGAGCTGGCGACGCAGGAGGAGGGCGAGGCGGAGCTGATCGCCGGCTACCTCCCGGCGGAGCTGTCCGACGGCGACCTCGACGCGATCGTCGCGGCCGCGATCGCGGAGACGGGCGCCAGCTCGCCGAAGGACATGGGCCAGGTCATGAAGGCCGCGATGGCGACCGTCGCCGGTCGCGCCGACGGCAAGCGCGTCTCCGCGCGTGTGCAAGGAGCATTGACATCGCAGTGAAGCGCCAGGTCGAGCTCGACAACGCCGTCGCCGCGGAGCTCGCGGGCACGCAGGACGCGGTCCTGCGCACGTTGGAGGACCATCTCGACTGCGACGTCTTCCTGCGCGGGAACATGCTCACGCTGGAGGGCGACGACGTGTCCGTCGAGGCCGGCACCCAGGTCGTGCGCGAGCTGTCGGACCTGATCGCGCAGGGACACGAGATCGCGCCCGGCACGATCGAGGCGGTCCAGGGCGCGCTCGACCAGCACGAGTCGCCCGGCAGGATCCTCGAGGACGTCGTGTGGCGCCATCGCTCGACGAAGGTCGCGCCGAAGACGGTCAACCAGAAGGTCTACGTCGACTCGATCCGCCGCAGCACGATCACGTTCGGCGTCGGCCCGGCGGGCACCGGCAAGACGTTCCTCGCCGTCGCGATGGCAGCGGCCGCACTGTCGCGGCGCGAGGTCAACCGCATCATCCTCACGCGCCCGGCCGTCGAGGCCGGCGAGCGGCTCGGCTTCCTGCCCGGCGACCTGATGGCGAAGGTCGACCCCTACCTGCGCCCGCTGTTCGACGCGCTGCACGACATGATCGATCCCGAGCGCGTCTCGCAGTACCTCGAGCGCGGCGTGATCGAGGTCGCGCCGCTCGCGTTCATGCGCGGGCGCACGCTCAACGACAGCTTCATCATCCTCGACGAGGCGCAGAACACGACCCCCGAGCAGATGAAGATGTTCCTCACGCGGCTCGGCTTCAACTCGAAGATGGTCGTCACCGGCGACATCACGCAGATAGACCTGCCCAGCGAGCAGCAGTCCGGCCTCGTCGCCGTCGGCGAGGTGCTGGAGGAGGTCGAGGGGATCGAGTTCATCCGCTTCGGCGGCGAGGACGTCGTGCGCCACAAGCTCGTGCAGCGGATCGTCGCCGCCTACGCCGACCACCAGCAGCGGCTCGCGCCCGAGCTGCGTCCTGCCGACCGCCGGCGGGCCTAGGCGTCCGATGATCGAGGTGGAGGTGATCGGGCTCGACGACGGCGTCGTCGACGAGCTGACGGCGCTCGACGTCGAGGAGCTGTGCATGCTCGCGTTCTCCTCGGCCGGGATCGAGGACGGCCACGTCGCGGTCGCGTTCGTCGACGAGCAGACGATCCAGACGCTCAATCGCGATCACCGCGGCAAGGACGCGCCGACCGACGTGCTGTCGTTCCCGATCGACGGCGTCGACGGCGAGGGGCGGGCGGGGTCCGAGTCCAACGGCGCCCCGCGTGAGCTCGGCGACGTCGTGATCTGCCCGCCCTGCACCGAGGACCTCAGCGAGGCGGTCGTGCACGGCGCGCTCCACCTCACCGGGATGGACCACGAGGCCGACGACGGCGAGATGCTCGCGCTCCAGGCCGAGCTGCTGCGCTGGGTGCAGGAGTGACGACGCGCAGCGGCTTCGTCGCGCTCGCCGGACGCCCCAACGTCGGCAAGTCGACCCTCGTCAACGCGATCGTCGGGCGCAAGGTCGCGATCGTCTCCGACAAGCCGCAGACGACGCGCCGCGCGATCCGCGGCGTCGCGACGACGGACGACTCGCAGCTCGTGCTCGTCGACCTGCCGGGCGTGCAGCGCCCGCGCGACGCGCTCACCGCGCGCATGCAGCGACGCGTCGAGAGCGAGCTGGCGGACGCCGACGCAGCGCTGCTGCTGGTCAACGCGATCCAGGGGATCGGCCCCGGCGACCGCTTCATCGCGAGACTGCTGGCCGGCGCGAGGACGCCGGTCGTGATCGCCGTCAACAAGGTCGACCGCTGCACGCGCGCCGAGACGGCGGCGACGCTGCACGCGGCCGGCGAGCTCGACGTCGCCGACGAGATCTTCCCGATCTCCGCGCGCACCGGGGAGGGCCTCGCCGCGCTCGTGGGGCACCTCGGCTCGCTGCTGCCGGAGGGGCCGTTCTTCTTCCCGCCCGACGAGCGGTCCGACCAGTCCGAGGAGGTCATGCTCGCCGAGCTGGTGCGCGAGCAGGTATTGCGCCGCACGCGCCAGGAGGTCCCGCACGCCGTCGAGGTCGAGGTCGAGGAGATCGACGAGCGACGCGACGACCTGATCGCCGTGCGCGCCGTCATGTGGGTCGAGGCCGACTCGCAGAAGGGGATCCTGATCGGCGCCGGCGGCAAGATGATCAGAGCGATCGGCACCGCCGCCCGCAAGGAGCTCGAGCGCGAGCTCGGCTGTCAGGTCCACCTCGACCTCGCCGTCCGCGTCCGCAGAGCCTGGCGCAGCGACGACCGCCTGCTGGACCGTCTGGGGATCGAGTAGCAGGGCATCGCGTCGCGTCAGCGCGGCCGGCGCGGGCCGGCCCGCAGGCTCGCCAGCAGCACCAGCACGCTCACGCCCGCGAAGACCACCGCCAGCTCGTGCAGGCCGGCGCTGTCGACGCCGTCCGCGAAGACGATCCCGAGCAGGCTGGTGGAGAGGACGGCGCCGATGAAGCGGCACGTCTGGAAGATCCCGGCGGCCGCTCCCGTGCGGGCGGGGTCGCTCGTCCCGTAGAGCGCGGACTGCAGCCCGAGGTTGTTGAAGCCGATCGGGATGCCGAGCACGACGGTCACCGGCACGATCGCCCACAGCGGCGTGCTCGGCGAGAAGGTGAGCAGCAGCAGCGTGCCGGCGACCATCGCGCACGCCCCGAGCAGCAGCGCCGGGCGCTCGCCCGCGCGCGTCACGAGCCGCGCCGCGAGCGGCGTCGCGAACACGGCCACGCCGGCGAGCGGCGCCACCATCAGCCCGGCGCCGCCGGAGCTGAAGCCGCGCGCCGCCTCGAGCCACAGCGGCAGGCTGAAGAAGACGCCGAACGCGACCACGTTGACGAGCAGGTACTGGGCGCAGACGCCGAGCAGCGCGCGATTGCCGATCAGCATCTGCACGTCGAGGAACGGGTCCTCGCGGCGGCGGTCGTTGACGACGAGCGCCGCGCCCGCGAGCAGGGCGACCGGCGCCAGCCACCACAGCGGCTGGCCGACGAACGACAGCATCAGCGCCAGCAGGCTCACGAGCATCACCGTGAAAGCGGCGATCCCCGGCAGGTCGACGATCCGCCGCACGAGCGCGAGGCTCACGCCGCCCTGGTGCTGCGGGTCGCGCGGCAGCCAGCGCAGCGACAGCGGCAGCGCCACGACGCCCACCACCACGTTCACGTAGAAGATCGCCTGCCAGCCCGCGAGCGCGACGAGCAGCCCGCCGATCACCGGCCCGAGCGCCGCGCTGGAGGAGCCGCCGATCGTGATCGCGGCGAGCGTCGAGGGCGGCGGCCGGTGGCCGCCCGACGCGTTTCGCAGCAGCGCGAGCCCCGCCGGGAAGCCGGCGGACGTGCCGGCCGCGAGCAGCAGCCGCGCCGCGATCAGCCAGCCGAAGCTCGGCGCGAGCGGACCGAGCACGCCGGCGACGGCGATCAGCACGAACCCCGCGCACTGGACGCGCCGCGGCCCGAACTGGTCGGCGAGCCGCCCGAGCACCGACTGGCCGACTGCGGCGACGAGGTAGAAGCTGGAGATCAGCCACGACAGCGAGACGATGCTGACGTCGAAGTCGTCGCGGATCCGCACGAGCGCGACCGCGATCATCGACGAGTTGATCGGGTTGAGGACCGTCCCGAGCAGGATCGCGGCGAGCACCCGCCGCGGCACGCGCGTCGCCGCGCTCGGCTGGGGAACGGCGGTCGGCGGGGCCATCGCCGGCACGCTAGCGTCCGCCGCGATGTCGGAGACGCGATGGACGCCGCCGCAGCAGCGACCGCGGCTCGCCGCCGGGACGATCGACGTGTGGCGCGCCGACCTCGCCGCCGGGAGGGAGCGCGAGCGTGGGCTGCTGTCGGCTGCCGAGCAGGCGCGCGCGGCGCGCTTCGTGCGCGCCGAGGACGGCCTTCGCTGGGCCGCCGCGCGCGGGATCCTGCGCGCGCTGCTCGGCGCCTGCCTCGACGCCGAGCCGGCCGCCCTGCGCTTCGCCCAGGGTTCGCACGGCAAGCCGCGGCTCGCAGCCGGCCCCGACGCGTCCGGCGCCGGCGACCTGCGCTTCAACCTCTCGCACTCGGGCGACACGGCCCTCTACGCGGTCACGCTCGGCCGCGAGGTCGGCGTCGACGTGGAGCTGCCGCGCCGCGCCGTCGACCATGTCGCGATCGCGCGACGCATCCTCGGCGCCGCCGAAGCCGACCGGCTGGCCGCCCTCGACCCGACGACCCGGGCAAGCGAGTTCCGACGCGCCTGGGTGCGCTGGGAGGCGGTCCTCAAATGCCGCGGGACCGGCATCGGCGGCGCGGACGCCCCGTCCACCGGCCCCGCCCCGTGGCTCCACGACCTCGACGTCGGCGCGCCGGCCGCCGCAGCGCTGGCGGCCGAGGACGGGCCCTGCACCGTCCGCTGCTGGCAGTGGCCTGCCGCGCCCGCCGCCGGCTGAGCCGCTCAGCGGCCGCGACCGGCCAGCCGCATCAGCGGCAGCAGCCGTCTGCGCAGCCGCCACCAGCCGCCGGCCTCGATCCGCGCCAGCGCCGCGCCGCGCCGACCCCGGCTGGCACGGCCCGTAACGACGCGCGGGCGCGTTCGTCGCGGAGCGCGCCCTACAATTCCCCGACCGTGCCCGACTCCGCCATCGCGTTCGACGACCGCGGCCTCGTCCCGTGCATCGCCCAGGACTGGCGGACCGGCGAGGTGCTGACGCTCGCGTACATGAACGCGGAGGCGCTCGAGCGCACGCGCGCCACCGGCGAGGTGCACTACTGGAGCCGCTCGCGCGGCGAGCTGTGGCACAAGGGCGCGACGAGCGGGAACGTGCAGAGGCTGCGCGCGCTGCGCGTCGACTGCGATGGCGACGCGCTGCTCGCGCTCGTCGAGCCGGCCGGTCCGGCCTGCCACACCGGTGAGCGCACCTGCTTCTTCACGGGCGACCTGACGCCCGGCGCGCCGTACGAGACGCTGCCGGCGCTCGAGCGCACGATCGCCCAGCGCGCCGCCGAGCGCCCCGACGGCTCGTGGACCGCGAAGCTGCTCGCCGACCCGGCGCTCGCCGGCGCGAAGGTCGAGGAGGAGGCGGAGGAGGTCGTGCGCGCCGTGCGGGAGGAGACGGACGAGCGCGTCGCGAGCGAGGCGGCCGACGTGATCTATCACCTCGCGGTCCTGCTGCGCTCCCGCGGGCTCAGCCTCGCCGACGCCGAGCGCGTGCTCGACGAGCGCAGCCGCTGAGTCGATGACGCCTCCGATCGCCCCGTCCGCACCGACGCCCGCCGTGCATGTGACGCCGTCGCTCGAGGAGGTGCGCGAGCTCGCGCGCGACTGCAACCTGATCCCGCTGCGCCACACCTTCGTCGAGGACTGCGAGACGCCGATCTCCGCCTTCCTCAAGCTGCGCGGCGACGGTCCTGCGTTCCTGCTGGAGTCGGCGGAGCAGGGGCGCGTCGGGCGCTGGTCGTTCATCGGCTTCCGCCCGCGCAGCGTGCTGCGCTGGTCGCTCGGCGACCCCGGCGACCCCTACGCGCTCGCGGCCGCCGAGGTCGCGCGTCACCGCCAGGCCCCGCTGCCCGACCTGCCGCCCTTCTCGGGCGGCGCCGTCGGCTGCTTCGGCTATGACCTCGTGCGCACCGTCGAGCCGCTCGGCACGCCGAACCCGGACCCGCTCGGCATCCCGGACCTCGCGTTGATGCTGACGGACGTGCTCGTCGCGTTCGACCATCTGCGCCGCGAGCTGACGATCCTCGCGAACGTCTACGCGGACGACGACGAGCTGGAGGCCTCCTACGCCGCCGCCGTCGAGGCGATCGCGGACGTGCGCCGCCGCCTCGCCGGCCCCGTGCCGCAGGCGGCGATCGGCCACCCGCCCGCACGCGACCCCGCGGCGGACGCGGTCGAGTGGACCAGCAACATGCCGCGCGAGCAGTTCGAGGGGATGGTCGAGCGGATCGTCGAGTACATCCACGCCGGCGACGCCTACCAGGTGGTCCCGTCGCAGCGCTGGTCGGCGGACGTCCCGGTCGAGGCGTTCTCGATCTATCGCGGCCTGCGCGCCGTCAACCCGAGCCCGTACATGTACTTCCTCGACTTCGGCGACTTCGAGATCGCGGGCGCGAGCCCCGAGCCGCTCGTGACCGTCCACGACGGGCGGATCGAGACGCGGCCGATCGCCGGCACGCGCCCGCGCGGCGCGAGCACCGAGGACGACGCCCGCGTCGCCGACGAGCTGCTCGCCGACGAGAAGGAGCGCGCCGAGCACGTGATGCTCGTCGACCTCGGCCGCAACGACGTCGGCCGCGTGAGCGAGTACGGCTCGGTCAAGGTCGACGCGTTCATGGAGATCGAGGCCTACAGCCACGTCATGCACATCGTCTCGCGCGTCTCCGGCCGGCTGCGCGACGGCGTCGGTCCGCTCGATGCGCTGCGCTCGATCCTCCCGGCGGGTACGCTCTCGGGCGCGCCGAAGGTTCGTGCGATGCAGATCATCGACGAGCTCGAGCCCGTCAAGCGCGGCGGGTACGGCGGCGCGATCGGCTATCTGTCCTACACCGGCGATCTCGACACGTGCATCCACATCCGGACGGTCGTCGTGAAGGACGGCGTCGCGCACGTCCAGGCCGGCGGCGGCACCGTCGCCGATGCGACGCCCGCCTACGAGTTCCGCGAGTCGGAGGCGAAGGCCCGCGCGGTGAAGCAGGCGATCGAGCTGGCGGTGGCGCAGCCTGAGTGGCCATGAGGGTGCTCGTCCTCGACAACTACGACTCGTTCACCTACAACCTCGTCCAGTATCTGGGCGAGCTGGGGGCGGACGTCGAGGTGGTCCGCAACGACCACGCCACGGTCGACGAGCTGCTCGTGCGCGGCCACCACGCGGTCGTCGTCTCGCCGGGGCCGTGCACGCCGGACGAGTCGGGCATCTCGCTGGAGGCGGTGCGCGCGTTCCCGGAGGCGGGGATCCCGACGCTCGGCGTCTGCCTCGGCCATCAGGCGATGGCGCAGGCGTTCGGCGGGCGCGTCGTGCGCCACGAGCCGGTCCACGGCAAGACGGCCGAGATCGAGCACGACGGCCGCACGATCTTCGCCGGCCTGCCGTCGCCGCTGACGGTCGGCCGCTACCACTCGCTCGTCGTCGAGAAGGCGACGCTGCCGCAGGAGCTGGAGGTCTCGGCGGTCACCGTCTCCGACGGCGGTCCCGGCGGCGGCGTGATCCAGGCGATCCGCCATCGCACGCTGCCGGCGGAGGGGATCCAGTTCCACCCGGAGTCCGTCCTCACGCCGCAGGGCTACGAGATCCTTCGCAGCTTCCTCGCCGCGGGCACGCGCGCGGCCGTCGGAGGGATCGCCTGACATGGCCGAGCGCGACCTGCTCACCAGCACGATCGACGCGCTCGCGTCGGGAGAGGATATCTCGGCCGACGACGCGGCGGCCGTGCTCGCCGGGATCATGGCGGGCGATGCGAGCGAGGTCCAGATCGCCGCGTTCCTGATCGCGCTGCGCACGAAGGGCGAGACGGTCGAGGAGATCGCCGGCCTCGCGCGCACGATGCGCGAGCTGGCCGTGCACGTCGCGGTCCAGCGCGAGGACACGCTCGACGTCGTCGGAACGGGCGGCGGCCCCCAGACCTTCAACGTCTCGACGACGGCGGCGCTGATCGCCGCCGGCGCCGGCTGCGCGGTCGCCAAGCACGGCAATCGCTCGGCGACCGGCCTGTCAGGCGCCGCCGACGTGCTGGAGGCGCTCGGCGCCCGGCTCGATCTCGAGCCGGACGCGATCGCCCGTTGCATCGAGGAGGTCGGCTTCGGCTTCATGTTCGCGCCGACCCACCACGCCGCCACGCGCCACGTCATTCCCGTGCGCAAGCAGCTCGCGATCCGCACGATCTTCAACTTCCTCGGCCCGCTCACCAACCCCGCGGGCGTCACGCACCAGCTCACCGGCGTCGCCGACCGCCGCTATCTCGACAAGATCGCGGGCGTGTCGGCGCAGCTCGGCGCGGTGCACGTGCTCGTAGTCTCCAGCGACGACGGCCTCGACGAGCTCAGCATCGCCGCACCGACGCGCATGGTCGAGGTGCGCGACGGCTCGATCGAGCAGCGCACGATCACCGCGGCCGACGTCGGTCTCGACAGCGCGTCGCACGAGGAGCTGCGCGGCGGCACGCCCGACGTCAACGCCGAGATCACGCGCCGGATCCTTGCCGGGGAGCACGGCGCTCCGCGCGACGTGGCGGTCCTCAACGCGGGCGCCGGCATCTATGTCGCGGGGCGCGCAGCGACGATCGAGGTGGGCGTGCGAGCTGCCGAGGCCGCGATCGACTCCGGTGCTGCGAGAAGCGTGCTGGAGCGCTACGTCAGCCAGTCGCAGGAAGCCGTCGTCGCATGAACACGCTCGAGCGCATCGTCGACTCGACACGTCGCGAGGTGGAGCAGCGCCGCGCGGCGGTGCCGCTGGAGACGCTCGAGCGCGAGCTCGTCGGCCGCGGGCACGACCGCCCGTTCTGTGAGGCGCTCGTGCATCCGGGCATCTCGGTGATCGCCGAGCACAAGCGACGCTCGCCGTCGGCCGGTGCGATCCGCGAGGGCGCGAGCGTCGAGGACGTCGTGAGCGCATACGAGCGCGCCGGTGCGGCCGCGCTGTCGGTGCTGACCGAGGGTCCGCACTTCGGCGGCTCGCTCGACGACCTGCGTGCGGCGCGCGCGGCCAGCTCGCTGCCGATCCTGCGCAAGGACTTCGTCGTCGACCTCTACCAGGTGTTCGAGTCGGCGGCGGCCGGCGCCGACGCGATCCTGCTGATCGTCGCCGCGCTCGAGCCGCGCATGCTCGCGCGGCTCCAGCACGAGGCGGCTGCGCTCGACCTCGACGTGCTGGTCGAGGTGCACGACGCGCGCGAGCTGGAGGTGGCGCTCGAGCTCGACGCCGACGTGATCGGCATCAACAACCGCGACCTGACCGACTTCAGCATCGACCTGGCGCGCACGTTCGAGCTGCTCGCCGACGTCCCCGCGGGCAAGACGGTCGTCTCCGAGTCGGGGATCGCGACGCGCGACCAGCTCGACGAGCTCGAGCGCGTGGGGGTGGACGCGGTGCTCGTCGGCGAGGCGCTGATGCGCGCCGACGACGTGGAGGCGGCCTGCCGTGCCCTCACCGGGCACGGCGAGGACGCCTCCGTCTAGCGTCGCGTCATTGGAGCCGCATGTTCGGCTCGCGCGGGTTCGCGTTGTTGAGCCCGGGCGCGGCGATGCTGCAAGTGCCGCCGCGTATGTTGCCGTTGTTGTAGGCGAGGCGGACGCAGTTGCGCAGCGCGAGCTGGCCCCAGTAGTTCGGGTGCAGCCCTTCCTGCAGGTAGTACGGGCCTATCGCCGTTTCCAGCGTGCGGATCTGGTTGATCCACTCGGTCCAGTCGGCGGCAAATTGCTGGTTTTGGTTCCAGCTCGTCAGGCCGAGTTCCTCGAGCAGCCACACGCCCCGTTCGCACAGCCGGCGCCCCATGAACGCGGAGGACACGTCGAGCAGCTGGACGGTGTTCCCGAGGTTGGCCGCGGTGATGGCGGCGTTGACGTTCGCGTTGATCGTGGCCAGGACGACGTTGTTCGCCCACGCCGCGTCGACGTTGTACACGCCGCACCCTCCGGTGGTCTGCCGCGCGTATGTCTCGGGGTAGCGGAATCTGCCGCCTTCCTCGGGCAGCGGCGACGGATAGTTCTGGACGAGGATCCTGGTGTTGAGGAGGTTCTTTTCGAGCAGCACCTGATGGACGTTGAGGATGGCCTGCTTGATTCTTTCCCGCACCGCGGTCTGGTTCGCGACCGTGAAGTTCGCGAGCACTTCGGGGCGTTGGCTGCAGAACCTCGGGCCGGGCGGCACCGGCGTGAGGAAGTCCGCCAGGCACTGCCGCACGATGGGCGCGAAGTTGAAGTCGTTGCCCCCGATCGAGATCACGATCATTCTGACCCCGCGCTGATGCACTTCCAGCCACAGTCTGAGGTTGCCCACCTGACCGGGGATGCCGTTGTTCGCCCAGTCCATGCCCGGCTTTTGGTAGGAGATCAATGGGAGGATCGGATCCGGCGCCCAGAAGCTGAAGGTCTTGGCGCCGGAGCACGCGAAGCTGGCGTAGTTGGCGACGCCGATGATGATCTCGGCGGCTCTCGAGCGGTGGCAGCGATTGATGATCTCTGCGTTCCCGGCGGGGTTGTCGAAGTAGGCGGTCGGGCCGAGCGCGTCGATGCGCTGCGATTCGAGCGCCGTGTTGCCGGCCCAGCGGCCGGCCTCCCCGGAGATGAAGGAGTCGCCCATCGCCGCGACCCAGACCGGGTTCGCCTGGACGACCTGTCTCGTGAACGAGAACGTGCCGTCGAGCGTCCCGCTCGTCGGGCAGAGGGAGCTGCCCGCGACCCGCTGCAGCTGCGCCCCGCTGACGACCGACAGCGCGCCCGTCTGGAACGGACCGGAGCCCGTGAGCGCGAGTAGCAAGGGCACGACACCGCTGTATTCACATGTGAAGCTTCCGAGGAAGGTGAACGCGACCGCCACTCTGTTCAGTCTGAGTCGCAGCCCGGTGATCAGCGGTAGCAGCCCTAGGGCGCCTTCGTAATCGAGCGACCAGGGAAGGCCTGGGGTGGCAGTGACGGTTCCGCTGTTGCATCTCGGTATCGCGGCGCTCGTGATCCCGCCTATGCGCGCGCCGGCTGTCCCTTCCAGCGTGCCCTGGGGGATGCTCCCGGTGAGCGTCACTTCGCATTCGGTTTCGAAGAGCGCGGTGCTGAATCTCAGCGCTCCCGTGGCAGCGGTTATCGGTCCGGCGGGACTGGCCTCGTAGTAGCTCGACGCGCGGGCGTCGGCGGCCGCGAGCAGTGCCGCGAGCAGCGCGACGGCGAACGCCGTGCGCCTGAGGATGCCGATGTGCATGACGGTTCCCCTTCGGTCGGGCCCGAAGTGGGCGCGCGCGTGCGCTGCGCGACACCTCCCCCGAGCGTCGCAAGGCCTCCGAGGCTACCGGAGCCTCCCGCCGTTCACGCAAACTGGGCGCATCACCGTTTAGCCTGGGTTGATCGTGATCCCTGACACTGCAGCGGCCGCATGAACGCCGCCCCTCGCTCCTCGCTTCTCGTCGCCTTCGTCGCCGCGCTCGTCGGCGGCGCCGTCGTCGCCGTGGCGCTGCTGGTGCTCGACGTCGGCGGGGGCGGCACGACGACGACCGTCGTGCAGCAGGCGCCGATCGCCAGCCCGACCAGCGGAGCGTCCGCACGGGCCGAGAGCGGCCTGACCGCGCACGACATCTACGAGCGCGATGCCCCGGGCGTCCTGTTCGTGCGCTCCACGCTCAAGGCGAGCGCCAGCTCCTCGCCGTTCGGCACCGACCAGGGCGGCGAGGCGACCGGCACCGGCTTCGTGATCGACGGCGAAGGTCACGTCCTCACGAACTACCACGTCGTCGAGGGTGCGACCTCGGTCACGGTCGGCTTCGACGACAGCCGCATCGTGCCGGCGAGAGTGCTCGGCACCGACGCGACGAACGACCTCGCGCTGCTGCAGGTCGATCCCGCGGGGCTCAAGCTGACGCCGCTCCAGCTGGGCGACTCCAAGACGGCGCAGGTCGGCGACCCGGTGCTCGCGATCGGGAACCCGTTCGGGCTCGACCGTACGCTCACCACCGGGGTCGTCTCCGCGCTGCAGCGCCAGATCACCGCGCCGAACGGCTTCACGATCCAGCACGTGATCCAGACCGACGCGCCGATCAACCCCGGCAACTCCGGCGGCCCCCTGCTCGACGCGGCGGGCCGCGTGATCGGCATCAACTCGCAGATCATCACCGGCGGCGCGGGCAACGGGAACGTCGGAATCGGCTTCGCCGTGCCGATCAACACGGCGAAGCGGCTGCTGCCTCAGCTCAAGCAGTCGGGATCGGTCGTGCACGCCTACCTCGGCATCACGGGCGCGACGATCGACGCCTCGCTCGCCGACCTGCAGCTGCGCGTCAACCGCGGCGTGCTCGTCCAGACGGTGGAGCCGAATGGGCCAGCCGCGAAGGCGGGCCTGCACGGCGGCACGATCGAGAGCCAGCTCGGCGGCGCGCGCATCATGCTCGGCGGCGACGTGATCCAGTCCCTCGACGGGCACGCGGTCGACTCGATGAGCGCCCTCACCGGCGAGATCGCCGGGCACAAGCCGGGCGACCGCGTCCGGCTCCAGGTCCTGCGCAGCGGCAGCGCGAAGCAGCTCGCGGTGACGCTCGGCACGGCGCCGAGACAGGCGCCGTCGCAGTCGCAGGCCCAGTCGCCCTGACGGCGCCGGCCACCGCGCGCCGCCGCCGGCGTGCGGCGCCTACGATAGGGGCGTGTCCGTGAACGCTCCGCGCACCAACGTCAAGTTCTGCGGCATCGCCCGCCTGCAGGACGCCGAGCAGGCGGTGGAGCTGGGCGCCTGGGCCGTCGGGATGATCTTCTGGCCGCAGTCGCCGCGCCGCTGCCGCATGGACGAGGCGGCCGCGATCTCCGCCGCGCTGCATCGCCGCGCGCAGATCGCCGGGGTGTTCGTCGACGCGCACCTCGACGACGTCGCCGCGACCGCCGACGCGCTCGGGCTCACGCTGCTGCAGTTCCACGGCGACGAGGGGCCGGTCTACTGCGCCGAGGCCGCGCGCCGCACCGGCGCGAAGGTGATCAAGGCCGCGCGCGTCGCGGGGCGCTCCGACATCCGCGACCTGCGCGCGTTCCAGACCGACTTCCATCTGCTCGACGCGTACGTCGCCGGCAGACCGGGCGGCACGGGGGAGACGTTCGCGTGGGAGCTCGCGCGCGAGCACCCGCGAGACCGGCCGCTGATCCTCAGCGGCGGGCTGACCCCGGACAACGTCGCCGCCGCGATCGCCGCCGTGCACCCGTTCGCGGTCGACGTCGCGAGCGGCGTCGAGCTGGAGCCCGGCGTCAAGGACCACGCGCGGATGGCGGCGTTCGCCCAGGCCGTGCGCGCGTCGGCGGCGCAGCCCGAGGCCGCGGCGTGAGCGCCGGCCTGGAGCACCGCTACGGCCCCTACGGCGGCCAGTACGTCCCCGAGACGCTGATGCCGGCGCTCGCCGAGCTGGAGGCTGCATGGCTCGAGGCGCAGCGCGATCCCGCCTTCACGATGCGGCTGCATGAGCTGCTGCGCGACTACGTCGGCCGCCCGACGCCGCTCTACCTCGCCGAGCGGCTGAGCGAGGTCGCCGGGCGCGCGGTCTACCTCAAGCGCGAGGACCTCAACCACACCGGCGCGCACAAGATCAACAACGCGCTCGGCCAGGCGCTGCTCGCGCAGCGGATGGGCAAGCCGCGCATCATCGCCGAGACGGGCGCCGGGCAGCACGGCGTCGCGACGGCGACCGCCTGCGCGCTGCTCGACCTCGAGTGCGTGATCTACATGGGCACCGAGGACATGCGCCGCCAGAAGCCGAACGTCGAGCGGATGGGCCTGCTCGGCGCGACCGTCGAGCCGGTCGACGCCGGGACCCGCACCTTGAAGGAGGCCTGCTCCGCGGCGATCCGCGACTGGGTCACGAATGTCGCGACGACGCACTACATCCTCGGCACCGCCGCCGGACCAGCGCCGTATCCGGCGCTGGTGCGCGACCTCCAGCGCGTGATCGGCGAGGAGGCCCGCGCGCAGATCCTCGAGCGAGAGGGGCGGCTGCCGCAACGCGTCATCGCCTGCGTCGGCGGCGGCTCGAACGCGATCGGCATCTTCACCCCGTTCATCGCCGACGCGGGCGTCGAGCTGATCGGCGTCGAGGCCGCGGGGGAGGGGATCGAAAGCGGTCGTCACGGCGCGCCGCTGACGGTCGGCGAGCGGCCGGGGATCCTCCACGGCGCCTACTCGGCGGTGATGCAGGACGCCGACGGCCAGATCCTCGAGGCGCACTCGATCTCCGCCGGGCTCGACTATCCGGGCGTCGGCCCCGAGCACGCCTGGCTGCGAGACACGGGCCGTGCCCGCTACGAGGCCGTCACCGACGCCGACGCGCTCGCCGCGCTCCAGCGGCTCGCGCGGCTGGAGGGGATCATCCCCGCGCTCGAGTCCTCGCACGCGATCGCCTGGACGCTCGCGAACGCCGGCTCGGACCTGGACGTCGTGTGCCTCTCGGGCCGCGGCGACAAGGATCTCGCCGAGGTCATCCGGCAGATCGGGGGCGAGGATCCGCACGGGATCGGCGACGAGGCCGACGTGGACGCGAGCGTCCCGGGTGGACCGGCGGCGACGTGAGCGGGATCGAGCGCATCGCCGCGGCGTTCGCCACCACCGTCTCCGACGGCGGTGCCGGCGGCAAGCGCGCCGCGTTGATGCCGTACCTGATGGGCGGCTTCCCCAACCTCGCGACGTCGCTCGCGATCGGCGAGGCGTACGCGGACGGCGGTGCGGACCTGGTCGAGCTGGGGGTGCCGTTCTCGGACCCGCTCGCGGACGGCCCGGTGATCCACGCGGCGGGCGTCGAGGCGCTGCGCAACGGTGCGACCGTCGGGCAGATCCTCGAGCTGGGTGCGGCGCTCGCGCCGCGCGTCCCGGTCGTGCTCATGTGCTACGCGAACATCGTCTACGCGCGCGGCTTCGAGGCGTTCGCCGCGGCGCTGCGGGCACACGACGTCAGCGGCCTGATCGTGCCCGACCTGCCGCTCGAGGAGGCGCCCGAGCTGCGCGCCGCCTGCGATTCGCAGGGGGTTGCGCTGGTGCCGCTCGTCGCGCCGACGACGCCGCCCGAGCGGCTGGAGCGGATCGGCGCGCTGGCGCGCGGCTTCCTCTACGCCGTCTCGCTCGTCGGCACGACCGGCGAGCGGGGCGCGCTCGAGGCCGGGCTGGCCGACTTCCTGGCGCGTGCCGCCGCCGCGACGGACGTGCCGGTCGCCGTCGGCTTCGGCATCGGGACGCCTGGGCAGGCGGCGGCGGCCGCCGACGCGGGCGCCGCCGGAGTGATCGTCGGCAGCCGTCTCGTGCGCGCGGCCGGGGAGGCCGACCCCGCCGCCGAGGTGCGCGGGATCGTCGCCGCGATGGCCGACGCGCTGCGCGCGCCGTCGTCCGAACCCGTTCGCTAGGATTCCGCGCGCAATGGGCCTCGCATTCACCACCACGCTCGCCTTCTGCCTGTGGGTCATCCTGTGGGCGCTGGGCGTGAAGGGCTTCGACGGGTTTCTGATCACGATCGCGATCGTGCTCGTCGCCGCGACGCTCAAGTCGCTCACGAAGTTCCTGCCGGGCGCCGCGCGCCCCGGCGGCTCCAGCGGCGGCTGGTAAGCGCTCTGCCAACCGCGCCCTGAGGGTGCGGAGATCGAGCTGGGCGGGGGAAGCAGGACGCAGCCGATACTCGGTATTGGCAAGTCCGATGACCCCGATCCAGCGAAGGTCTGCGTGCCCTCAGCCGAAGAACGTCCGCGCGATTTCGAGATAGCGCAGATCCACGGTCTTGATCCCTTCGACCTGGTCGAGCGGGACGCTCGTCATCTCGGTGCCGTGCAGGGCGACCATGCGGCCCGTCTCGCCGGCCATCACGAGGTCGGCCGCGTGGACGCCGTAGCGGGTCGCGAGCATGCGGTCGGTCGCCGTCGGCGTGCCGCCGCGCTGCACGTGGCGAGCGTCGTGACGCGCGTCTCGTAGCCGGTGCGCTGCTCGAGCTCGATCGTGAGCGCGGCGCCGATCCCGCCGAGACGCGGGTAGCCGTAGCTGTCGACCTCGTCGGAGACGCGGATCTGGCGCCGCTCGCCGGAGGCGAACGCCAGCTCGGCGCCCTCGGCGACGACGACGATCGAGAAGTCCTTGCCGCGCTCGTGACGGCGCATGATCGCCGCCGCGATCTCCTCGACCGTCAGCTCCAGCTCGGGGATCAGGATCGCGTCGGCGCCGCCTGCGATCCCGGCGAAGACGGCGATCCAGCCGGTGTTGCGGCCCATCACCTCCAGCACCATCACGCGGTCGTGCGACTGCGCCGTCGTATGGAGGCGGTCGATCGCGTCGGTCGCGACCTGCACGGCGGTGTCGAAGCCGAACGTGTAGTCGGTGCCGGTGACGTCGTTGTCGATCGTCTTCGGCACGCCGATCACCGGCAGCCCGACCTCCTCGGACAGTCGGCGCGTGATCATCATCGTGTGCTCGCCGCCGATCGCGATCACCGCGTCGAGCGGGTCCTCGCGCTGCGCGGCGCTCACGCGCTCGATCCCCTCCGGCTCGCGGAACGGATTGAAGTTGGAGGTCGAGAGGAGCGTGCCGCCGAGCGGCAGGATGCCCGACACGCCGCGCTGGTCGAGCACGACGTGGTCGCGCTCGGCGAGGCCGCGGTAGCCGCGTCGCAACCCGATCGGCTCGTGCCCGTGCGCGAGCAGGCGCCGCGCCGCGGCGCGGATGACCGCATTGAGGCCGGGGCAGTCGCCACCCGCCGTGAGAATGCCGACCCGCATCGCCCGCCAGCCTAGCCCGTCTGCCTGCCGGGCGACCTAGAATCCGCGCCGGTGTCTGGTCGCGCCCTGGTCCGATTCGCGCTGACGCTCGTCGTGTGCGTGCTCCTGCTCGCCGGCTGCGGCGGCGGCGTGGCGCAGCCCGACCCGCCGCTGCCCGGCATGCGCCTGACGATCTACAGCTCGCTGCCGCAACGCGGCCCTCTGCACGGCGTCGCGGCTGACGTGCTCGGCGCGGAGCGGCTCGCGCTCGCGCAGGTCGGCAGTCACGTCGGCCGCTACGACGTGCAGCTGATCGCGCTCGACGCCTCGACGCTGGCAGCCGGCAGCTCCGACCCGGCCCAGATCTCGCAGAACGCCCGTCGGGCGGCGAAGAACGCGCATACGGTCGCCTATCTCGGCGAGCTCGAGACGGGCTCCTCGGCGATCTCGGTCCCGCTGCTGAACGAAGCGGGGATCCTGCAGGTCAGCCCGCTCGACACGGCGATGGCGCTGACGACCGCGAGCCTCGCGGTCGCCGGCTCGCCGGAGCGCTTCTACCCGAAGCTCAAGGTGTGGGGACGCACGTTCGCGCGCGTCGTGCCGTCCGACCGCAGCCAGGTGGATGCGCTGCTGGCGTCGATGCGGGAGGCGGGCGTCGAGCGCCTCGCGATCCTCACCGACGAGGACCCGAGCGGCCGCGCGCTCGCGACCACCTTGGGCGCCAAGGCACATGCGGCCGGCGTCACCGTCGTCGCGCGCGAGGAGATCGACGTGAACGAGCTTCGGCACGACGACTCGATCGTACGGGTGCTCGCCGCAGCGCCTGACGGCGTGCTCGACGCGACCGGCGCCCGTCCCGGCGCGGCGGGCCTGTGGCGCGAGCTGAGCGCGGCCGACCCGCAGCTGCGGCTGTTCGCGCCCGCGAGCCTCGCCGACCCGAGCTTCGTGGCGGGCCTCGGCCCGGCCTCGGCCGCCGCGGCGCACGTCACGCTGCCTCTGCTCGGCGCCGGAGACGGCTCCGCGGCGGAGCGGCGCTTCGCGCACGCGTTCGCGGCCCGCTACGGGCACCTGCCGGCACCCGAGGCGCGTTACGGCTACGAGGCGATGCGCAGCGTCCTCGACGCGATCCGGCGGGCGGAGCTGCGTGCCGACGGCCCGCTCACGCGCCGCGGAGTCGTGCACGAGTACTTCCGCACGGATCTGCGCGACAGCGTGCTCGGCCGGTATGCGATCGATGCGTCGGGCGACACTTCCATGCGCCGCTGGGGCGCGTTCGGCGTCGCCGGCGGTGAGCTGCGCTTCGAGCGCGCCCTCGACTCAGCTTCAGCAGCAAGACGTTCACGGCCAGTTGGACAGAACTCGGCTTCAGCGCCGAAGGAATAGAAGTGAGATGTCACGTCACGATTGAAGGGTCGCTGCACTCCGCGGCGATCTCCAAGACGAGCGGTCTGCTAGTCGGTTACATGCGGTCGGGCATCGCGCCGGTCGAAACCTGCAGAGGCACCGAAGGAGCCAGACCCAGCGGGCTAGACGAAAGCCTGCCATGGCACCTGCGGTATGACTCGTTCGCCGGGACCCTACCGAGAATCACGAGCATCAAGTTCCGTGTGATCGGCGCGAGCTTCCTACTCACGATCTTCGGCGTGAGCTGCCTATACAGAACGACCGCGGAAAGTCCGGGGCTCGTCATAGCGAGCCTCAACGCCGAAGGCAACGTCACCGCTGTGAGAGCGGACGAAACCGCGAGCATCCCGAAGTCCTCGGGGTCCGTGCTGTGCCCGAGCTCGGGTACGGCCAGCGGCAGCGGGACGATGTCGGTCGTCGGCGCCCAGAACGGCATGACCGTGAGACTAATATGAGCTGCGGGGGTGGATGATGCGTGGGAAGAGAGCGATCGCGGTGGCGCTGGCGTGCCTCGCGCTCCCACTTGCGCTGGGTGCGTGCAACGGATCGGGGGCCGAGCCAACGCTCAGAACCCTGAGCTTCGGCACCGAAGCGACGAGATTGGATTCAGTCACGTTCGGCGGGCTAAACGGGGTGACGCTCAACCTCTTCAACGGCTTCACGGAAAAATACACAATCGAACCTACCGGAACCACGTGTGAAGGAGCGGTGGCGGCTGCGAAAGTCGAGAGAACCTGCTTCATCAGATTCAGGAGAAACGGTGGAGGGGGAAGCTTGATAGCGATACGCGACGAAGCCAACAAGGTCCTCGAAAACATTTGGCTCCAGCCCTGAGTGCGCGCGCCGGAGCCTCAGCCGACTGTCGAGCGCAGCGCCTCGTCCAGCTCGGGGTGCGCGAAGGCGTAGCCGAGCGCGAGCGGTCGGCTCGGTACGGCGCGCTGCCCGGTCGTCACCATCTGCTCCATCTCGCCGTACAGCGCGCGCAGCGCAAGGCGCGGGACGGGCGCGAGCGCCGGGCGATGGAGCGCCCGGCCGAGCGCCTTCGAGAAGTCTCGGTTGGTGACGGGTTGCGGTGCGCTCGCGTTGAGCGCGCCGCTCCACGTCTCCCCGTCCAGCGCAGCGAGGTACAGGCTGACGAGGTCGTCGGCGTGGATCCACGGCATCCATTGGCGCCCCCCGGCGACCGGTCCGCCGACGCCGGCGCGGAAGGGCGGCAGCATCTTCGCGAGCGCGCCGCCGTCGGGGTCGAGCACGACGCCGGTCCGCACGATCGCGACCCGCACGCCGAGATCCTCCGCCGCCTGCGCGGCGCGCTCCCACGTGACGCACACCTCCGCGAGGAAGTCGTCGCCGGGCGGCTCGGACTCAGGAAGCTCTTCGTCGCCGCGCGGGCCGTAGTACCCGACCGCGGAGGCCGACACGAGCACGCGCGGCCGCGGGTCGGCGCTGCGCAGCCCTGCGACGAGGTTGGCGGTGCCGCTCTCGCGGCTCGTGCGGATGCGCTCCTTGGCGGCGGCGCTCCAGCGCTGCGCGACGGGCTCGCCGGCGAGATGGACCACGCCGTCGCGGCCCGCGAGGGCGCCGGCCGGCGCCGGCTCGCCGAGCGGGTCCCAGGCCTCGGTGAGGATCCCGGAGCCGAGCCGCTCGCTGGCGCGCCGCGGGCTGCGCGAGAGCACCGTCACCTCGTCGCCGCGACGTGCGAGCGCTGCGACGAGCCGCGTGCCGATCAGCCCCGTCGCTCCCGTCACCGTCACCCGCATCCCTGCCTCCATCCTGGTCGTCGTCTCCCAGGAAGATACGGCTGACGCGCCGCCGCGGTTGGGCGGGCCCAGGACGTCAGGCCGCGCCGACGTGCAGCTCGTCGGCCGGCGCGAAGCCGACCTCGTTGTGCGCGTGCGCGAGGCCGCTCGTGCGCGCCTGCTCGGCGACTGCCGTGGCGACGGCCGGTGCCACGTCGCGGTTGAAGACCGAGGGGACGATGTAGTCCTCGCGCAGCTCGTCGGCGGGGACGCTGTCGGCGATCGCCTGCGCGGCGGCCACCTTCATCTCCTCGGTGATCGAGCTCGCGCGCACGTCGAGCGCGCCGCGGAAGATCCCCGGGAACGCCAGCACGTTGTTGATCTGGTTCGGGTAGTCGGAGCGGCCCGTCGCCATGATCCGCACGTACGGCGCGGCTTCCTCGGGCGTGACCTCGGGGTTCGGGTTCGCCATCGCGAACACGATCGGGTCGGGTCGCATCTTCGCGAGCGCCTCCGGCGGCATCACGCGCGCGCCCGAGAGGCCGATGAAGAGGTCCATCCCGTCGATCACGTCGCCGGGACGCCCGTCGAGCTTCTCCGGGTTCGTCGTCTCGGCATACCAGCGCTTCATCGCGTTCATCGAGCCGTCGAGGTAGTCGGCGCGCTCGGTGTGGACCGCGCCGCGCGAGTCGCAGCCGATCACCTCGGTGACGCCCGCGCTGTGCAGGATCTTCGTGACCGCGACGCCGGCCGCGCCGAGGCCGACGACGAGCACGCGCAGGTCGGCGATGCGGCGGCCGGTCAGCTTCGCCGCGTTCAGCAGCGCGGCGAGCACGACGACGGCGGTGCCGTGCTGGTCGTCGTGGAAGACGGGGATGTCGAGCTCGGCGATCAGCCGGTCCTCGATCTCGAAGCAGCGCGGTGCGGAGATGTCCTCGAGGTTGATGCCGCCGAACGTCGGCGCGATCGCCTTCACGATCGCGACGATCTCGTCGGGGTCCTTCGTGTCGAGGCAGATCGGGAACGCGTCGACGCCCGCGAACTCCTTGAAGAGGACCGCCTTGCCCTCCATCACCGGCATCGCCGCGGACGGGCCGATGTCGCCGAGCCCGAGCACCGCGGTCCCGTCGGACACGACGGCGACCGTGTTGCGCTTGATCGTGTACTGGAAGGCCTTGTCGGGGTCCTCCTCGATCGCCTTGCAGACGCGCGCCACGCCCGGCGTGTACGCCATCGAGAGGTCGTCGCGCGTCTTCAGCGGCAGCTTGTTGCGCTGCTCGATCTTGCCGCCGAGGTGGACCTGGAAGGTGCGGTCGATCGTGTCCAGCACGCGCACGCCGTCGAGCGCCTCGATCGCGGCGGTGATGCGGCCCCAGGTCGACTGTTCGGCGCACAGGGCCGTGATGTCGCGGACGGTTCTGCCACCGTCGATCGCGACGAGGTCGACCGCGCCGATCGTGCCGCCGGCGTCGCCGATCGCGCTGGCTACGCGGCCGAGCATCCCGGGCCGGTCCGCGATCTCCACGCGGATCGTGAGGCTGAACTGAGCGCTCGGGGTGGTGGCCATGGCGTCGTGCGTCCTTCGTCGTTTACGGGAGATGCGAAGTATATTGCCACGAGGCGGTTGCTGTGTTCCGTATCGTGGAAACCGCAAGCACCTCGCCGCTGCGCTGCGACCCACCTCGGTGGGCGCGCGACGAGACCGCCTGGACCGCACCGCCGGCTGACCGCTGGGCCCCCTAGAGTTCCACGCCGTGACGAGCGACGACGCCGGTCATGACGAGCTGTTCCTGATCGACGGCAACTCGCTCGCGTACCGCGCGTTCTTCGCGCTGCCGGAGTCGATCGCGACCTCGACGGGCTTCCCGACCAACGCGATCTTCGGCTTCGCCTCGATGCTCGTGAAGATCCTCACCGAGTACGGGCCGAAGGCGACGATCGTCGTGTGGGACCGCGGCCACTCGGGGCGCAAGGAGGTCTACGCCGACTACAAGGCGCAGCGCTCGTCGCGGCCCGACCTGTTCATGCAGCAGTGGCCGCACCTCGAGCCGCTCGTGGACGCCTTCGGCTACGCGAACGTGTCGGTCGAGGGCTACGAGGCCGACGACGTGATCGCCTCGCTCGCCGAGAAGGCGAAGGCGGCGGGCGTCCCCGTCGTGATCGTGACCGGCGACCGCGACTCGTTCCAGCTCGTCGACGAGGGCGTCTCGATCATGGCGACCGCGCGCGGCATCACCGAGACGAAGCTCTACGACCGCCAGGGCGTGATCGACCGCTACGGGATCACGCCCGAGCTCGTCCCCGACTTCATCGGGCTCAAGGGCGACACGTCCGACAACATCCCCGGCGTACCGGGCATCGGGGACAAGACCGCCGCCCAGCTGCTGCAGGAGTACGGAACGCTCGAGGGCGTGCTCGAGCACGCGCCCGAGATCAGAGCGACGAGACGGCGCGAGAACCTGATCGCCCACGCCGAGGACGCCCGCATCTCGAAGCAGCTCGCGACGATGGTGCGCGACATCCCGGTCGACGTCGACGTGGCCGCGTTCGCGAGCGCCGAGCCCGATCGCTCGCGGCTGCGCGAGGTCTTCCGCGAGTTCGAGCTGCGCGACCCGCTGCGGCGGCTGGAAGAGGCGCTCGGGAGCGGCGACGGGGCCGAGGCCGCGCCGCGGCCGAAGGCCGAGCAGGCGCTGCGTGTGCGGGTGCGTGCCGGGGGGCCGGACGCGCTCGCCGCCTTCGGGTCCGGCGAGGTTGCGCTCGCGGTCCGCGCGCCCGAGCAGCCGGAGGGCGAGCTGTTCCCGCTGAGCGAGGCATGGCGCTTCGGCGCCTACGCCCATGGGCCGGAGGCGCTCGCGGGCGAGTGCGGATCGCCGGACGAGCTGGCCGCCGCGCTCGGCGCGCGGCCGGCGCTCGCGCACGACGCGAAGGCGCTCGGCGCCGTGCCCGCCCAGCTCGCGCACGACACGCTGATCGCGGCCTACCTGCTCGACCCGGCACGCCGCGCCTACGCGCTCGACGAGCTGTGCGAGGAGCGCGGCATCGGCGCCGACGCGGACGACCCGACCGCGGCCGACGCGGTGCTCGTCCACGCGCTCGCAGCCGCGCAGCGCCCGCAGATCGAGGAGCGCGGCCTGCACGAGCTGCTGCACGACGTCGAGCTGCCGCTCGTGCGCGTGCTGCGCGGGATGGAGGTCGCCGGACTGCGGCTGGACACCGAGCGGCTCGCGGCGATCCGTGCGCGCGTCGCCGAGGAGGTCGGCGCGCTCGAACGCGAGATCTGGGACCTCTGCGGCACCGAGTTCATGATCGGCTCGCCGCAGCAGCTCGCCGAGGTGCTGTTCGTGAAGCTCGAGCTGTCGAGAAAGAGACGCGGCAAGACCGGCTACTCGACCGACGCGCGCGTCCTGCAGGCGATCCGCCACGAGCATCCGGTAATCGAGAGAATCGAGCGCTGGCGCGAGCTGACGAAGCTCGAATCGACCTACCTGGCCGCGCTGCCGTTGCTGATCGACCCGGCCGACGGGCGCCTCCACACGACCTTCAACCAGGTGACCGCCGCCACGGGCCGGCTGTCGTCGATCAACCCGAACCTCCAGAACATCCCGATCCGCACGCCGCTCGGGCGCGAGATCCGCGCCTGCTTCGTCGCCGAGCCGGGCAACGCGCTGATCTCCGCCGACTACTCGCAGGTCGAGCTGCGCGTGCTCGCGCACATCGCCGGCGAGGAGGTGCTGAAGGAGATCTTCCGTCGCGGCGAGGACGTCCACACCGCCACTGCCTCCGCGATCCTCGGCGTCGCCCCCGAGGACCTCGACTCCGGCTCGCGCTCGAAGGCGAAGATGGTCAACTACGGGATCGTCTACGGCCTCTCGGCCTTCGGGCTCGCCGACCGCCTGCAGATCCCGCGCGAGGAGGCGCAGGAGTTCATCGACCGCTACCTCGAGGGCTTCCCCGCCGTGCGCACGTTCATCGCCACGACGATCGAGCAGGCGACGGAGAACGGGTATGTGACGACCTTGATGGGCCGCCGTCGCCAGATCCCCGAGCTGCGCGCGCGAAACCGCCAGGTGCGCCAGCTCGGGGAGCGACTCGCGGTCAACACGGTCATCCAGGGGACGGCCGCCGACGTGATCAAGGTTGCGATGGTGCGTGCGGAGCGCGCGCTTCACGATGCCGGGCTTGCGACGCGGCTGGTGCTGCAGATCCACGATGAGCTGCTGTTCGAGGGCCCGGCCGAGGAGGCGCCGCGCGCCGGCGAGCTCGTCGTGCCGCAGATGGTCGGCGCGCTCGAGCTCGACCCGCCGCTGGTGGTCGACGCGGGCATCGGCCCGAACTGGCTGGAGGCGAAGTGAGCGCGTCGGCGCCGAAGTCCGGCGCCGCCCGCTCCGAGATCGGCGCGCAGACGATCGTGCGCACGGTCCTGATCGCGGTCCTCGTCTTCCTCGCGCTCTACCTGATCTATCTGCTGCGGACGCCGCTCGGCTGGCTCGTGATCGCGATGTTCCTGGCGATCGCGCTGTCCGGCCCGGTCAACCTGCTGCACCGTCACATGCCGCGCGGGGTGGCGATCCTGGTGGCCTACCTCGCGTTGATCCTCGTGCCGATCGGGATCGCCGCGCTCGTGCTGCCGCCGCTTGTGCGCGAGGCGACGAAGCTCGTCGACAACGCGCCGAAGTACGTCAACGACGCGCAGAACTGGTTCAACCACAACCCCACGCTGCACAAGCTCGACCAGCAGTACCACATCGGAACGAACCTGGAGAAGAAGGCCAGAGAGCTGCCGCAGCACATCGGCGACGCGGCCTCGACGCTGTCGAGCCTCGGCAGCACGATCGTCGGCTCGCTGTTCGCGGCGCTCAACATCGTCGTGTTGTCGATCTTCATGGTCGCCGGCGGGCGCAGCTTGCTCGAGCGCGGGCTCGAGCTCGCGCGACCCGAGCACGCGCCGCGCATCGAGCGTGTCGCCGACCGGATCGCGACCGCCATCGGCAACTACGTCGGCGGGGCGCTCTTCCAGGCGACGATCGCCGGCATCACGACGTTCGTCGTGCTGACGGTCCTCGGCGTGCCGTTCGCCGCGCCGCTCGCCGTGATCGTCGCGCTGTTCGACCTGATCCCGCTGGTCGGCGCGACGATCGCCGCGGTGCTCGTCGGCATCGTGACGGTCTTCAACGACTTCCCGCTCGACACGATCGTCTGGACGGTGTGGGCGATCGGCTACCAGCAGATCGAGAACAACGTGATCCAGCCGCAGATCCAGCGGCGTGCGGTCGAGATCCACCCGTTCGCGGTGCTCGTGTCCGTGCTGTGCGGAGCGACGCTGTTCGGCGTCGTCGGCGCCCTGCTCGCGATCCCGTTCGCCGCCTCGCTGCAGATCGCGCTGCGCGAGTGGTGGGAGTACCGTCAGGCGGTCGCGGTCGACCTGCCGCCGGGCGTCGAGCGGCCGGCGCCGCCAGAGGCTCCGGATGAGGAGCTGCCGGCACGGATCGACTTGCCGCCGTCGGCGGAGCCGCCGACGTAAGGGCTACGAGGGAGAGGGGAGCGGTTGCGCGTCAGCGTGACCGGTCGGCTACCAGCGCCACCGGTCCGCGGCCGCGAGCGCCTGGGTGAGGGCGGCGTTCGTGTCGCGTGCTGCCTGTCCGGCGCCCTCACGGATCGCGGTGAACATGGGCTCACCGCTGGTCCGTCTGCGCCAGCCGCCCGCGATGCTGCGCGACGCCGCCGCCACCGCGCCGAGGCCCTCGTCATCGAGGAACAGCGCGAAGTCCTCCGGCTTTCCGCCCTGCGCGCCGAGGCCCGGGACCAGCAGGTACGAGCGCGGCATCAGCGCGCGCAACGCGGGCGCCTGCTCCGGGTAGGTGAGGCCCGTGACAGCGCCGACGTCCGAGTAGCCCCGCTCGCCGACGCCCTCCTCGCCCAGCGCGTCGACCATCGCGGCGACCCGCTCGTGCAACGGCGGACCGTCGGGCGCCCCGATCGGCGCGTCCTGCAGCTCGCCGGACGCGGGGTTGCTCGTTCGCACGAGCACGAACAGGCCCTTCCCGAAGCGCCGCGCGACGGCGATCATCGGTGCGAGCGACTCCGGCCCGAGGTAGGGGCTGACGGTCACGGCGTCGGCGTCGTGGACCGGCAGCTCGTGGTCCTCGCCGATTCGCACGCGCCCGAGCGCGGCGGCGGCATACGCGGCCATCGTGGTGCCGATGTCGCCGCGCTTCGCGTCCTCGATCACGAGCAGGCCGGCTGCGCGAGCGTGCGCCTCCACCCGCTCGAGCGCCGCGACGCCGGCCGAGCCGAGCGCCTCGAAGAAGGCCGACTGCGGCTTGACGGCGGGGACGAGGTCGGCGACGCCGTCGATCACGGCCGTCGAGAACGCCTCGACCGCCACGGCGCCCGCTGCCAGATCCGTCACGCCGTCGAGCAGCTCCGATGGCAGCTCGCGCAGGTCCGGGTCGAGGCCGACGACGAGGTGGCTGCGCGTCGCGTCGACGCGGTCGATCAGGCGGTCGGCGAAGTGGCAAGCGGGGGACATGCGGCCGGCGCCAGTCTACGATCCGCGCGTGCCGAGCGGAGCGCAGCCGTTCTCAGGTGCGGCGCACGAGCGCGTCGCGCTCGTCGCCGACGAGGGCAGCTTCGAGGAGTGGGACGCGGGCATCGTCTCCGACGATCCGCTCGGCTTCTCCGACACGAAGCCGTATCGCGAGCGACTTGCCGCCGCACAGGAGGCGACGGGCCTCGGGGAGGCGGTCCTGACGGGGCAGGCCTTGCTCGACGGCCGGCCGCTCGTCGTCGTCGCGGGGGAGTTCGGCTTCCTCGGCGGCTCGATCGGGGTTGCGACGGCGGAGCGGGTGGCGCGCGCGTTCGAGCGTGCGTTGGAGCGGCATCTGTCGTTGGTGGCACTGCCGGCCTCCGGCGGCTCGCGCATGCAGGAGGGGGCGCTGGCCGTCGTCGGGATGGCGAAGCTCGCCGCCGCGGCAGGGCGGCTGCGTGCCGCCGGACTGCCGTATGTGGTGTGTCTCACGCACCCGACGACGGGCGGGGTGCTGGCGTCGTGGGGCTCGCTGGGGACCGTCATGTTCGCGTTGCCCGACGCGTTGGTGGGGTTCGCGGGACCGCGGGTGGTGGAGCTGCTGACGGGGCGGGCTCTGTCTGCGCGCGTGCAACGGTCGGAGACGTTGCTCGCGCAGGGGTTGGTGGATGAGGTGGTCCCGCCCGCCTCGCTCCGCGCGGCTGTGGCCCGTGTCCTGGCGGTCACTGCTCCAGCCGTCGGGCGCGCCGCTCCGGCCGGTCCTGCATCCGAGACGTCCGCCGTGGGCAACGAGGGGGAGGGAGCCGGTGCCGTCGCGCGCTCGGTTCCGACGGCCGCTGGCCCGTCCGTCGTGACCGGTCCGCCTGCCACGGTCGGTCCGCCTGTCGTCCCCGATCCGCATGGCGCTGTCGACGGGCCCGGCGCCACCGATGCGCCGTCGCTCGCCAACCCCGCCGCGGCCGCGGTCCGTGCCGACCCCCTCCGTCGGCTCCCCCTCGATGCCAGACCGCCCACGGCCGCGCCCGTCGAGGAGGGTCGCGTGGAACGCCGCGACGCGTGGGCCTCGCTCAAGCACGTCCGCGACCGCCGCCGCCCCGGCGCGGGCGCGGTCCTCGACGCCCTCGCGGCCGACGTGACGGTGCTGCGCGGCGCGCGGGACGGTCATCCCGACGACCCGGCCTGCTTCGCCGCGCTCACCCGGCTCGCCGGCTTCCCAGTCGTCGTCGTCACCCAGCGCCGCCGCGGCGACGGCACGCCGGCCGTCATGAACGCCACCGGCTACCGCAAGGCCCGCCGCGCGATGGCGCTGGCCGCCGAGCTGCGCCTGCCGCTCGTGACGATCGTCGACACGCCCGGAGCCGAGCTGAGCGAGGAGGCCGAGCGCGGCGGCCTGGCCGGTGAGATCGCCGGCTGCCTCGCGGACATGGCCGCGCTGCCGGTCCCGACGCTCGCCGTGCTGCTCGGCGAGGGCGGCAGCGGTGGCGCCCTCGCCCTGCTCGCCGCCGACCGCGTGCTGGTCGCCGAGCACGCCTCGCTCGGCGTGATAGCGCCCGAAGGGGCCTCGGCGATCCTCTACCGCGACGTCGACCACGCCGCCGAGCTGGCCGCCACCCAGGGCGGCGCCTCCTGGCACCTGACGGAGGCCGGCATCGCCGACGCACTCATCCCCGAGCCGCGCCCAGCCCACGAGGAGCCCGACGCGTTCGTCGCGCGCCTGGGAGCCGCGCTCGCCACGGAGCTGTCGTCCCTCACCGCCGCGGATCCCTCGGCCCGCCTGGTCGCGCGCCACCGCCGCTGGCGCTCCATCGGCCGCCCCGCCTGAGTCCCGGCGCCGTAGGCGCCGCCAACCCCGCTGAGACTCGGCACGTTCCAAGCCCCACACGCCGCAGGTGCCCTGCCAACGTCAGGGCCATGCCCGAGCCCCGTGAATCCGACCCCGCCAGGCGACGTCGGGTTAACGGGGCTCTCACGGAGAGGGGCCCCGACGATGTGGTGGCGGGGCTCGCGGCAGGTCAACACGGCGTGGTCGGCCGGCGCCAGCTCCTCGATGCCGGTCTGACGCCGTCGATGGTCGACCGATGGGTGGTCGCCCGCCGCCTTCTGGTGCTCCACCGCGGCGTCTACGCCGTCGGTCATCGCTCGCTCCGCCGGGAGGGTCACTGGCTCGCGGCGGTCTTGGCCGCCGGGCCCGGAGCGATGCTGAGCCACCGCGAGGCGGCGGCGTTGCACGGGCTGCGGCCGTCGAACCGGCCGATGGTCGATGTCACCGTTCCCGGCCAGCGGCGCGTTCCGGGCGTCCAGATTCACCGAGTGGCACGGCTCGACCGGGCTGACGTGACCGTGCTCGACGGCATCTCGGTGACCACCGTCGCGCGCACGCTCGTCGACCTCGCAGCGGTCGTGCCGGGGCAGGCACTCCGCAAGGCCCTCGAGGAGGCCGAGCGCTCGCACTGCCTCGACGCCGGGGCTATCGACGGCGCGCTCCAACGGACCCGCGGCCGGAACGGCAGGGGCCACGCCGCGATCCGCGCGGCGCTCGCCGACCTCGCGGCACACGGCACCACCGTGACCCGCTCACCCCTGGAGGACCGCTTCCTGTCGCTCCTCGAT
>Ga0210410_10000578_pt1 | contig 39312 bp, 32 predicted proteins | sample IncBWC4MmetaG_FD_161058 | JGI IMG/M metagenome (GOLD analysis project Ga0210410, IMG submission 161058) | Forest soil microbial communities from Barre Woods Harvard Forest LTER site, Petersham, Massachusetts, United States - Inc-BW-C-4-M | ecosystem: Environmental > Terrestrial > Soil >...
ATCTCAAAAAGCAACTGCCCTTTGGCAAGATCAGCTCCATCCTGGAATTGCCTCTGGGTAATGCGTACGCCGACTTGCGGAGTTACGGTAACGGACTCGAAAGCGTAGCTCTTGCCGATCTCGTCGAGGTAAACGGGCACATCTTGGGCTTGCGCCTTGACTACACTGACAAGGGGCGGAGGCGGGAGTTGAGGACCAGCAGCTTGGGGATTCGTCCGGTTACAGCCCGACGCTGCGATTTGCAAGGCAAACAGCAGTAAGACATACAGAGATCCGAGCTTCAACTTCATTCTTGGCCTCCCCCCCTCTGTCTATACGCTGCCAGCCAAGGGTATATTGCGGGCCGAGCCCAACAAGCCATAGTCGACATTACGCCCTGCACGTATCTCTGAAGTTTGTGAGGCCCGGTTCCACTCATAAAGCGCGGGTCACCCAAGACTAGATTAGACGCCAGCGAGGGGAATGCGTTACTTTTCGCGAGATGCATTGTGAGCCCGCGGCAATCTGCGCCTCAGAAGCCACCGTGTCAATTGTACCGCGTCGGCAGCTGGCTCGCAGGGCCCATTCCTCAGGAGTCGACACTCAGTAAAAATCGCGGGAATCGATTCGCTTGCTGGAAAGACCAAGCTGCAATACGTCCATCTGTTCGGGCCGGTCAAAAACCTTTCCGGGGAAGAAGATTTTTGCCAGCAGGCGCACGCCGCCGAACGCCACGCCCAACACCACGGCCACCACCATGAACAGGCCCGTCAAAATGAAAATCTTGCCGACAACGGTGGCCCAAGGCGGATCCGTAATCGTGAACCCCGGCTCGTTCCAAGTTACTTCCGTCCCATAGCGGATGGCGTTGTGCACATTTTCGGCAAACGCCGTCGATGTCGGCGCCAGCACCAGCGAAAGCAGCGATCCCTGCCGTTCGATTTTCACGCCTGACAAGTTCGATCCCGCGACGGCTTGCTCCAGATGGCGAAGGTGCTGCTCCGCAAGCTGCGGCGTAGGATATTCGATCAGCAGCAGCACGGCCGAATCCTTGCCCCGCTGATATTGCCCGAGCATGGCCTCGGCACCCGAATTGAACCCCGCCTCCCCGGCCAATCCTGAGTATTCGCTCCGGCCCAGGGATTCTAGCGCGACCCGAAAACCATCCGGCCCAAGCGTGTATTTCTGCGTTCCATCCACGAAACCCTGCGGCAAATAGGCTCGAATTGGCGGCAAGGGAGTCTGGTCGGCGCGCGCGTGCACCACGTCTACCAGGGTAATCAGATCTGGCCCGGAAATGGCCTGTACCGGCCGCACCTGGAGGACAAAACTACCGATCAGGACAAACAATCGGTCGCCATCCACGGCGGAAGTCCGATTTAATGTCGACGGCCGCATGTTCGGGCGAATGTAAGCCGTGTAGGCCTCGTACGCGCTGCTTGGATCCTGATATTTGTCCAAATCCACGAAGATTTTTGCATCCCCGGAAGTGTATTGGCAAAATTCACGAGGCTTGCGCCCGGTTTCCTTCCAAAGACCTGCATAATTCGAGGACTCTTCCGTTTCGATCCATTTGGGGTTTGGCTGGTTAGACCAGCTACCGAATTGAATTGGGAGTACCTGCTTCTGAGCAAACGAATACGGCGCGGCGGCGAGCGCCAGAAACAGAACGGCCATGAAGTGAAGCTTTCGCATCCCGGCTTCTATTAGACACCAAAACCCTACTTCTGGTTGCGGGATTGTTCCACAGGGACTGCCGGGACGGGGTGTCCGCCGGGTTTGGCAGGTAGATTGACGGTCACGCTGTTCATGGCCTGCAGGTAGCTGGCCACGCCCTGGTACAGCCCTTCAGCCACTCTCTGCCGCTGATCCGGTTTCTTGAGCTGCTGTTCATCGGCAGGATTGCTCAGGAAAGAAATCTCCGTCAGTATCGACGGCATGTCTGCGCCGATGAGCACCACGAACGGCGCTTTGCGCACGCCGCGGTTTTTCATCGGTTTGCCGGTCTTGGGCACGCGCCTGGAAAGCGAATCCTGGATGTCCTCGGCAAATTCCTTGGATTCTTCAATCTTCTCGGTGCGCGCGATTTTCTTTACCAGATCCTGCAAGTCGTGCACGCCTTCTTGCGCCGTGGCGTTTTCACGCGCGGCAACTTCCATCGCTTCCGCCGAGCCCTTCATGTTCAGGTAATACGTTTCAATCCCCCGCGCGGCATGGTCCTGGCTGGAGTTGGCGTGAATGGAAATGAATAGGTCGGCCTTGGCTTGGTTCGCGATGTTGGTGCGTTCTTCCAGTGGAATGAACGTGTCGTCGGAGCGCGTATAGACCACGTCCGCGCCAGGCAAGCGCTGCTCGATGATTTTGCCCAGCCGCAGCGCCACGTCCAGGCACAAATCTTTTTCCATCAATCCGGTTGGGCCGATCGTTCCTGTATCGTGCCCGCCGTGGCCGGCGTCAATCACGATCCTGCCAACCTTCAGGCCCAGCGCGCGCGTCAGCGTGGATTGCCCGTCCCGCGTGGGTTGCGGCGTGCTCGCTGGCTGAATCAAATCCGGTTTCATGCTCGCGGAGGTCGTCTTGACGGATTTGGGCTTGGCGTTTTTTGCGCTTGGAATGGAATTGTTTGCGGCCGTGGAAGAACCGCTTCCGCCGTTCGAACCCCCGTTCGAACCCCCGTTCGAACCCCCGCTCGAACCGTTGATCGCGCCGCTGATAGCGCTTTTCGAATTGCCCGCAGGCTGATCGGTGACAGGTGATGCATTCACCGCTGCACTCTTTGAAGCAGCGTTCTGAACTGTTGCCGATCCTGCGTTTGCCGCTGATTCGTTCTCGTTCGAATCTCCGGTCGAAGATTGCTGCCCGCGTTTAAGTTTCGCTGTGTGCACAGGCGTTGCCGGAGAATTTGCGTAAAGATCGATCAAAAGTTGCGTCGGATTGTTGGTCAGCGAAGCGCTGTAATCCTTCACCCCGGTCACGTCCAGGACCACGCGAACCACGCCCACGTGATTTTGCGCCACGCGTATGGCTGTCAATAGTCCGTCGTCAACGTGAATATTTCCGCGCGCCACTTCCGGAGTTAGCCGCGCCGCGTGCAAATCGAAGAAGATCCGGTCGGGATTCGCAATTCTTCCGGACGAATATTGCACGGTGTTTTCCAGATCAATCGTCACGCGCGTCGCATCGCCATTGGCCGCAGCGCGAATTCGCCGCACCCGCGGAACTTCTCCTGTTTCCGAGTGGCCTCCAGACTTTCCGCCGGAATGAGCGGGTGCTTCTGCTCGCGGTTCTTCCGTGGATGCCGCCGGCGCTGCGGAATTCTCCGCCGGGCTGTTTTTCGTCTCGAGCGGTTCGCTCGTTTGCAGCAACGCCAATTCCGCCAGCGCTTCCAGCGCTTCGCGCTTCCGCGGCGAACGCGGATATTTTTTCAGGAAATCTTCGTAAGTCTTTCTGGCTAGCGCGGAATCTCCCAGTTGATCGCGCTGCAGCTTGGCGACGCGCAGCGTCGCGTCCTGGCAAAACTTGCTCGCGGGATACTCGCGCACGAGGAACTGGTAGGACTCCACCGCCGACTGAAAATAGCTGCGCCCAAACCGCTCGCCCATTTCGCTGTACAGTTCGGCCACTGCCAGCAGCGAATCGGGCACTTCCGCGGCCCGCGGCGTAATCAGCGCGACGCGGCGATAGCTGGTGACGACTTGCTTGTAATCGGCAAGCGTACGGTTTTCACTGGGTTTGGTATTCAGCGCGGCGCGCTGTTCTTCAGCTCTTGTATATTGCGCGGAGGCGGATTGGCGCTTCACTGCGACGGAAGAGTCGGCGGACTCCGCTTTGATCGGGGAAGCCGCGGCTACGCCGAGCACAAAACCCAGCGAAGCGCGGGCGAAGACTCGCAGCAAATTTTTTTCCCCCAAGTACATCCGGCTACATCCCCCAAAGAACGCCGCCGCAACCCGGCATCCGCTCCACCAGAACACTAAATCATTTAAGGAGTCTCGTTCAGGTCTTTTGGAATAAGAAGCGCTTAAGACTAAACACGCCGAAAGGGCTTCACTCGTTCGAGAATATGATGCGGCCTTCCGGGGTAACGTCTCTATGGATGGCGTGCGAATTGGTGAACGCATCAACAAGGCGGCCCGAGCCTGGCCGGAAATAAGCTTCCTGCACGCGCTGAACGTAATTCCGAGTTTCGCGATACGCAGGAATGCCATGGGCCCGCTCAACCGCTCCCTCTCCTGCATTGTACGCCGCCAAAGCCAGATCCAGGTTGCCATTGTAGCGTTCAAGCAAGGTCCGCAGATACTTAACCCCGGCGTCGACATTCTGTTGCGGGTTGAAGACGTCGTAAGCCCCAAATCGTTGTGCCGTCGTGGGAATCAGCTGCATCAATCCGCCGGCGCCTTTGTGCGAATACGCTCTCGGATTCCAATTGGATTCCGCTTCGATCACCGCGCGCACCAGCGCCGGATCCACGTGGTGGCGTTCCGCCGCTTCGCGGACGATTTTTTCCGCGCCGTCGCGGTCGACGCTCGACCACGGATGCGCGCGCCCGGTAAGGGAAGCTTCAGCAGAGAGGTAGATCACGTTGCGAGGCTTGGCGGCATTCAGCTTGACAGACAGTGACGGCTCGGCGTTGACAAAAAAGCTGCGGCCCGAATTGTCGACCACTTTGGTGATCTGGGCGCCGGCAGGCCTTGGGCAAACAACCAGCGTTGCCAAAATCAGCCATGCAGTACGTGCCGTACGTTTCACCATCGCCCCTCAGGAAAGCTCACAAGAACTTTGGATTCAACCGACTAGCGGCAGTATTCACTGAAGCCGCTTGGCGGTCAATGTCCCTTTGGTACTAGTGCCCCAGCCCACTGGTTCTCCGCAAAGAGAGCACACCGGGCCAGCAACTCGTCTCGCGAAGCGGTGCTGGCGGGGAAGCCGCCTTGTTAGGGTCGCGCTTGAAGCCGACCGCCTTACCGTCGCGACTGAAACTGTCTCCCGCCGGACACGCTTCTGGCTCTACCTGCCATTATAACAGGGGCTCCAGGAGGGAGGGGATGCTCTGCAAGGCCAATTTCAGGCCAGCTGTGTCTTTTCCGCCAGCTTCGGCCAGGTCCGGCCTGCCGCCCCCCTTGCCGCCTACCATGGGTGCCAATGCCTGCATCAGCTTGCCAGCATGGACTTTAGCGGTCAGGTCCTTGGTGACGCCGGCGATCAATGCCACTTTTCCGTCCTCCGGCATGCCCAGGGCAACCACGCCTGAGCCTAGTTTCTGGCGCAAAGTGTCCACTAGCTGTCTAAGTCCTTCGCGGTCAACGTTTTGCACCTCGGCGGCGATCAATTTGACCCCCTTTACGGTTTGGACCCGGGAGAACAGCTCGTCGACCTGGCCGAGGGCTCCTTTGCGCTTCTGGGATTCCAGTTCCTTCTCAAGAGACTTGGCGGTTTGGGTCAGTTTTTCGACCTGGGCCAGGACGCCGTCCTCGCCAACATTGAGCTGAGCAACTAGTCTTGTTAAGACTAGTGCTTGCCGCTGGAAATGCTCGAGAGCGGCGATGCCGGTGACCGCCTCGATGCGGCGGACGCCGGCGGCTACGGACTCTTCGCTCACGATTTTCAGGACGCCGATGTCGCCGATGCGCTGCACGTGCGTGCCGCCGCAGAGCTCTTTCGAATAGAAACCGCGGGCGCCGCGGGGATCGGGAATCGTCACGACGCGGACGTTGCTCTCCGGGTATTTGTCGCCGAAAAAGGCCAGCGCGCCGGAGGCCAGAGCCTCTTCGAGCGACGTCACGTTGGTTTCGATTTGCGTATTCAGGCGAATCTCTTCATTTACTTGCTGCTCGATGTCGCGCAGCTCTTCGGCATCCACATGCGCAAAGTGCGAAAAGTCAAAGCGCAGGCGGTCGGGCGCGTTCAGCGAGCCGGCCTGCTTCACGTGCGTGCCGAGAATGTTGCGCAACGCCGCGTGAACAAGGTGCGTCCCGCTGTGATTGCGAATGACGCGCGCGCGGCGCTCCGCATCAGCCACGACCGCGACGCGGTCGCCCACGCGCAACGTTTCCTTCGCAACAACTTTGTGCGCAACCAGCCCCGCCACCGGATAAAACGCGCCTTTCACTTCCGCGAGCAGTTGCGATTCCGAGTTGTCGTAGAGCGCCCCGGTATCCGCCACCTGCCCGCCCGATTCGGCGTAAATCACCGTGCGGTCCAGCACCACGTCGCCGTTTTCCCCAGCCTTCAATTCATTGACCGCACCGTTCTTCGTAACGATGGCCTCGATGCGGCAATCCTTTGCGCTCGTCCCAAAATAAAAATCCGGCTCCGTCTTAAATGTCTCCGCCAGCTTCGCATACGCCGGATTCGCTGCTTCCTTCGCCCCACCCTTCCATGACGCCCGGGCCTGGGTTCGTTGCTCCTCCATCGCTTTCTGGAATTGATTCTCATCGAACAAAAGCCCCGCATCTCGAACGGCATCCATTATGAAATCTAGAGGTAAGCCGTAGGTGTCATATAAACGAAATGCTTTGAAACCAGAATATGTGAGTTCGGCTCTCGCTTTGTTGATCTGCTCTTCGATGGCCTTCTTGCTAGTCGCTGAGCCGATGTGTACCACGTCTTCATTTTCTCTCTGGAGTTTCTCGTATTGGCCTGTCTGCTTGGCAGCAATCGAGGGAAGCAATTCTTCGTCGAGTTTCTTCAGCCCCACATCGAGCGTCCGGCCAAATTGTTTCTCTTCTTCGTTCACTACCTTGAGCAGGTGCGCTGCGCTGGGCCCAAACAATTCTGGATATGCTTCATGCATTAGCGCTCGAACAGCAACTACCATTTCCGTGAGGAAGGGCCCCTTGGAATTCAAGAGGCGACCGTGTCGAATCGCACGTCGCATAATTTTGCGGAGAACGTAGCCCCGGCCCTCGTTAGAGGGCAGGACACCATCTGCCATGAGAAAAGTTGTCGCGCGCGCATGATCAGCGATGATCCGCAATGACGCATGAGGGTCTCGGGCCACTTCTTGTAATGCCTTGTGGTTCAGTTTCGCTACAGCGGTGTCCGGAGTGTAGTCGAACCCAGTCAATTCGGCGGCTCGCTTAAGGAGGGGCGTAAACAAATCCGTGTCGTAGTTGGATATGACGCCTTGGAGGACGGCAGCGATTCGTTCTAAGCCCATTCCCGTGTCGACCGAGGGCTTGGGCAGAGGATCGAGGCGGAAAACCTTTCCCAACTGAGGGTCGTATGGCCCGACTTCCACCTGGTTGTACTGCATAAAGACCAAGTTCCAGATTTCGACGTAGCGGCCGCAGTCGCAGGGGAATTTGCAATCGGCGTGACCTTGCTCGGAGGCGGCGGGCCCCATGTCGTAATGAATCTCGCTGCAGGAGCCGCACGGACCTGTCTCGCCCATGCTCCAGAAGAGTTCCTTAAGTCCCTGATCTCCTGAAAGAGGAATCACCCGTTCAGTTGGAGCGCCCGCGGACTTCCATGAATTCAAGGAAATTTGATCGGGACCAATCCTGACAGTCGGCGTCATGTCGGCCCCGCCGAACACGGTGAAGTACAATTTGTCCACCGGGATGCTGAACCATTTAGGAGAAGTTAGAAGTTCCCAAGCGTAGGCGATCGCATCTTCCTTGTAATAGTCGCCGAAGGAGAAATTGCCCATCATCTCGAAGAAGGTGTGGTGGCGCTTGGTGAAGCCGACGTTTTCGAGGTCGTTGTGCTTGCCGCCGGCGCGCACGCATTTCTGCGCGGTGGTGGCGCGGTTGTAATCGCGTTTTTCGAGGCCGAGGAAGACGTCCTTGAACTGGTTCATCCCCGCGTTGGTGAAGAGCAGCGTGGGATCACCATGTGGCACGAGCGACGAGCTCCGCACGCGCCGGTGCCCTTTGCTTTCAAAGAAGCGCAAGAAAGCCTCGCGGATGTCGTTGCCGCTCCAGAATTTTCCTTTTGTGTCGTTCCCCGTCATTTTTCTTTGGTGACCTCGCCGGTCACGCCTGCCTCAGCGCCGGACAAATTTTCATGATAGAAGTATCGCAGAGACACTGGCGAGCAGCAATCTGCTCTCCTATCTACTTCATGAATACCGTCCCAAGGAGTCTCCGTCATGGCCAGAGCGAGAAGATCTAAGAAGCCCCTTGTGACTTCGGACTTTGCCGGGGAGGGTGAGCCCTATACCGAAGTTACCGTGACAATCTCCATTCGCATTCTCGGAGCACAGATCAATCGATCGCGGCTCGCCGTCAATGTTTGTCCCGATCCGGCGCTGGAGCAGCTTGCCAGAAAGTCGCTGAAAGCTCTTGAGAAGGAACACTACGGTGTGAGTGAGGACGGTATGTTTGGCGCTTGCTTATCCGAAAATTTCAATGGCTGGAAGGATCTGGAAGACGACTATCCAAGGATTGATGAAAAGGGCAAAGGTAGACATGGCAAAGACTGTCTCCAAGCAATGAACGCCTATATCAAAGAGTCCGTGGATTGGGCACTCGGTTTGCACAAGCAAGGGATGGAAGAGGCGGCCCGGCATATGCCCAAGTCCGCTGGCAAAGACTTGGTAATGTGACGCCGACCTAAACAACCCCTAGCCCCAGTTATGCAGGATGTGGTCCCCAGATTATCGCAGACGCAGCAAACCCCCGCAATGAAACCAGGGTGGTGAAGTCGGCTACTCAGGCTTCGGCGATTTTTTCGATGCGCCACCAGCCGGGTCCTCTTGCCGGTTCGTCATCGGGAGCGCTCGTCAGGTCCAGCGGAATATTTCGCCGGCAAATGACCCTCATCCTTTTGCCCGACGGCGAAACAAGTTCAAAAACCCCTCGTTCGTACTGCAGCAGGGCCGCTGGATCATCAGCGAGGATGGGTTCGTGGACTTGCAGCATGGCTGTCTACACTAAATACGTCCGAACCAGAACAAACGGAAGAACGAGTTTTGGACTTCGGGCGAAAAAGACCGAGGGTTATATTAGAGGCGCAGAGCCGAGCATCGAGTGGAGGGACGTTAATGGGTGAAATGGTGCAGTTCAAGCGGCCGGACGGGAAGAGCTGTCCAGGCTATCTAGCAACGCCTAAAGCTGGAGCGGGCGCGCACGGATTTGTGTGCATCCAGGAGTGGTGGGGGCTTAACGAGCAAATCAAGAAGACCGCGGACCGGCTTGCGGAGGCTGGTTACCGGGCGCTGGTGCCGGACCTTTACCGCGGCAAAGTGGCCAAGGCTTCCGACGAGGCCAGCCACATGATGGCGAACCTCAACTTTCCCGATGCCGCCCAACAGGACATTCGCGGTGCGGTGCACTACTTGAAGCAAAGCTCGAAGAAAGTCGCGGTGGGCGGCTTCTGCCTGGGCGGGGCGCTGACGATTCTCGCTGCTGTGCGCGTGCCGGAGATGGACGCGGGCGCCTGCTTCTACGGCATTCCGGATCTCCCCGCCGAAGAACTAAAGAAAATCAAAATTCCACTGACTTGCCATTTCGCGAACCAGGACGGTTGGTGCACGCCCGCAAAAGTGAATGACTTGGAAGCGGCGCTGAAGCAATCCAAATCGCAATTCGAGATCTATCGCTACGACGCACAGCATGCTTTCATGAACGAAGCCCGGCCCGGAGTCTACGACTCGGCCAGCGCCAAGCTGGCCTGGGACCGCACCCTCAAGTTTCTGAAGACCTCTTTGACTTAAATCAATTGTTCTTCGCTTCTTTGACGTCGGGGCGCATCTGCATGGAAACCACCAAGTATTCGCGCTCTTTGCCGTCACCTTCGGGATCACGAAGATACAATTTGTCCTTGTGAATCCGGAACTGCACTGACTCGCCGACAGGCAGAAGCACGGGGTGCTTATCGTCCCTGGGCCGTATGCGGTAGGTCAAGCGAGCTCCTTGGAGCACATATTCCTGACAGAGGACTTCCTTTGTTTTCTTGTGGGACGAATCCGTTCCGATGAGTTCGCCAGTCAGGCTCTTGCCGTCGTTTTCGGCGGTACCGCACATCGTCGAATCCATGGACAACAAAAGACCCTTGTCGTAGCTCGGAGGGTCTTTGGCGAAAAGGGCTGGTGACGCGAAGAGCGCCAGAGTAGCAAGTGCCGCGCCGAGTTTCATGCGGATCTCCTTCATGAAGCGAGCGGCATTTCCGGATGGAAAGCAGAACGCTCAAAGTTAAATACTCGCAGAAGGACTTGTGCATTTCGAAGTCCAGAGCAGAATGGCTTTATTTTCAATAATTTGTGACTGGTTGGAAGCGCGCAAAGAAAGTGATTGGGTAGAAATGTAACCGATGACGAAGAATCGAAGAGGCGCCCGAGGGGCCGAACCGAGAAAGCACTTCGGGGAGTGCTAGGTTCAGATCTACTCGTTCGGCACTTCTTCTCGCGTTAGCGCCTTCAATTCGCGGCGCACTACGTCCGCGGAAAACCCGGCGCGAAGGAGGCTCGCGTACATGGACGCCATTTTCTTTTCGTCGATTTCGCCGCGGTAGGAGCGGAGCTTGCGTTCGATGCGCTGGCGGACCATGGCACCCTCGTCATTTTGCTCGGCAGATTCTTTCAACGCGGCGTCAATGTGCCCGTCCGGGACGCCGCGTGCGCGGAGGTCGCGCGCGACGCGAAACTTTCCTTGCTTGCGTCCTTCGGTGCGCTGGCGCGTGAACTGTTTGGCGTAGCGCGCGTCGTCAATCAGGCCGTTTTCTTTCAGGCGGGCCATCACCAGTTGGACTAGCAGTTTGTTGTCGCTGCGGCGCTCGAGCTTTTTTTTCATTTCGTGGACGGAATGCGCGCGGCGCAGCAACGCGCGCAACGCGGCGTCATACAGTTCCGATTCCGTTTCGAGCTGGCGCGGCTTCCCGAACATGCTCGAAGCATAGAAGAGAAAGCGGTGAGTGGCTAGTGGCGAAAAAGAGTGTTGGGAGCGCCGCTCGGACCGACAACGTGAAAGGTCACTCGAGGCGAACGTTGTCGATGGCGAACTGAAACGTGCCGGGGCTGCCGCCTGCTGTGAAAAGAATTCCGCTGATATCGTGACCATCTGTTTGGAATGCTGAGAAAGGAAGCGTGACTTCTTTCCATTCCGAGCCGACCTCGATGCTTTGTATGGCCGGGTTGTAGCCTCCAGTCTTTGTGAAGAACATGACGCGGTACGGCCGACCGTCACCACGAATCCAGAAGCGAATCGCTTTCTTCGAGGAAAGATTTGAAGGATCGAAAGGCTGCGAACCCGGATAAAACATCGCGCCGGCCCAGGCATAGGCGAAAGCGTCAGAAATCGCGCCGGAGATTTGCATCGCGCCCTTGCTGCCGCTTGCACCGGGGGTGATCCACTTGAGATCCGCGCTGGACTTGCCGCCGGCGATGGTGTCCGTGGAGACAGACCAGCCGACGCCAAACTTTGCCGTGACAGCGCCACCTTCAAAATCGCTGATGAGGCCGGATTCGGAGCCTGAAGGCGCCGGCGTTGTCTTGGATGTTTGAGCCTCCAGTTTTTCTTTGGCTACATTCGCGCGGGTGGTAGCGCGATCAGTTTCCACGCCGGTTTTCCAGACGGAAACGATATCGCGAGTGGCAAAGATGCCCTGGGTAGGGTCGCCCTTTACGAGCAGAAGGTCGGCGCGCAAGCCGGGAGCGATGCGTCCGCGATCATTGAAGCCGAAAGCTTTGGCGGGGACGGAAGTAGCGGAACGCAGAGCTTCGGTTGGTGTAAGGCCCGCCTGCACGAGCAATTCGAGTTCCCGATGGATACTGACGCTGTGCGCTGTCCCCGGATTAGGCGCATCCGTTCCGGCGAGCAGGGGCACGCCGGCGGCCCGAAGAGCACGAACGGCGGCCAGGGCGTTCGCGAAATTCACTTTGCTGACGGACCGCACCGGAAATGATTTCTTCAGATTTCCCGCCGTCTGCGCGTCGATGTAGGGCGACAGGCGCGGATCAGAGACCAGCGATTCGCCGCTGGCTTTCCCACTGACAGATTCGTTGACACTCAAGGTAGCGATGACGAATGCGTGGTGCATTTTCACCAGCTCCACGAAGCTGGCATCCGGAGCTTCATCCTCAAAAATGTGGGCCAAGCCGTCAGCGCCTGCTTCGATGGCGTCGCGTGCGCCGGCCTGCGAACCGATGTGGACGACCGCCATTTTCTTGCGGTCGTGAGCAGCGACGATGACGGCCGTGAGCTCTTCCTTGGTGAGTGTAGGAATTTTTATCCCGTAAGCGCTGCCATCGTCGTAAATGATCTTGATGTAGTCGCTGCCATCGGCGATGCGGGCGTCGACGAAAGACTGTGCGTCGGCGGCACTCGCGAGTGTTGGAATGTCAATGCCGTACTCGGTGCCGTGGCCCTTGGGGGCAGTGACGAGGATGCCGGAGGAGCGAAGGTCCGCGGCGGTGAGATTCTGTCCCGCCGCTTCGCGCTTGCGCTCGTCGGCGTCGAATTTCGGATCGGAGAACATGCTCAATTCGGTGGTGACGCCGAAAATCAGGGCCTGGTCAAGAGCTACAGCCCAAGGGTGTGTATGGGAGTCGATAAAGCCAGGAAGTAACGTATCACCGGTAGCGTCGATTTCTTTCGATTCGGCGGCGACCTTCAAATTCTTGCCGACAGCTTTGATCAAGCCGTTTTCGATAGAGACGTCGGCGGCGGGAAGTAGCTTTTCACCGTCGAAGACGCGCGCGTTGCGAATGACGAAAGATTTGGCGGGTGCGGCGGGTGTGGGCGGCGGAGCCGAGGTCTGGGCAGACAGGAAAGCAGCCGCAGCCGTTGTGAAGGAGATGGCTAGGACAGACAGGCAGAGCACACGCGACGACTGTTTAGACCATTCTTTCATGGCAACCCCCGGGGAATTCAATCTGCAGGATGATACGCGCGGGCGAGAGAAAAGATATCAGCAGGGTGAGAGTAGGTGGGTGGGATATGGAATCTGCAGACGACGGAAAAGCGGGAGCTGGGCTCCCGCACTCCACAAGCGTCACCCCTGAAGGGGTGAGCTACAACAACGGGTCGGATACTACTATTTGCGGGCGAAGCGCTCGAAGTCGGCCATCTGAGTGGCCATTTCTTCGCGGGCGGCGTCGGAGGCGGAGCGAATACCCTGGATGCGCAGCTTGAATTCGTCGGCGTTGGAGGCGCGCGCGAGAGCTTCGTCGAGAGTGATGAGCTGCTTGGAATAAAGTTCGAAGAGCGACTGGTCGAAGGTCTGCATGCCGTACTGGCTCGTGCCGGCGGCAATGGCGTCGTGAATCAAGCGCGTTTTGTCCGCGTTGATGATGCAATCGCGAATATAGCCGGTGGCGATCATCACTTCGACGGCGGGAACGCGGCCCTTGTCGTCGGCGCGGCGCACTAGGCGCTGGGAGACGACGGCTTTCAAAGTGGCGGCAAGCTGCAAGCGAATCTGTTTCTGCTCCGGCGGCGGAAAGACGGCGATGATGCGCTGAATGGTTTCCGTGGCGTCGAGAGTGTGCAAGGTGGAAAGAACCAGGTGGCCGGTTTCGGCGGCCAGCAGCGCAGTGGAAATCGTTTCGAGGTCGCGCATTTCGCCGACCAGAATCACGTCAGGGTCTTGACGAAGAGCGGCGCGCAAGGCGGTGGAAAAGTTCGCAGTGTCCACTTCGACTTCGCGCTGATTGATGAAACTCTTTTTGTCGCGATGCAGAAACTCGATGGGGTCTTCGATGGTGATCAAGTGATCGGCGCGATTGGCATTGATGCGGTCGATCATGGCCGCCAGCGTGGTGGACTTACCGGAACCGGTGGTTCCCGTGACGAGAACCAGGCCGCGCTGTTCTTCGCAAATCTTGGTGATGACCGCGGGAAGATTCAATTCTTCGGTCGTGCGAATTTTCGTGGGAATGACGCGCAGCACCATACCGACGTTTCCGCGCTGCTGAAAGACGTTGACGCGGAAGCGTCCCAGGCCGGCGACGCCATAAGCCATGTCCAACTCCGCCGTCTCTTTGAACTTTTGCTTCTGGCGGTTCGTCATCATGCTGAAAGCCATAGAAAGCATTTCTTCCGGCGTGATGCGCGGCACATCGGCCAGCGGAGTCAGCAAACCGTCGACTCGCAAATAAGGGTGATTGCCGACTTTTAGGTGCAAGTCGGAGGCTTTGTTTTCCACCGCGCGGCGGAGGAGATCGTCAACGCTAACGGCCATAATGTGTTAACCCCGCAAGAATGCAGCCAATAGGCAACGCTAGCACCCAGGGGAAGGGCGGGCAAGGAGGGCGCGCGGGGCGGTTGCGCGCTAGTTAACTGTACGGAGGACGGGCAAATCTTAGTTTTAAGTTGTTAGTTCTTAGTTGTTAGTCGTGGAACTGAGAACTGCAGTTCCAGGTCAGGCTTTCTTCAAGAAGAGGGAATCGTAGAGCAGGCCGGCCAAAAAGCCTCCGGCGAGCGGGCCGACCCAGTAAACGCCCCAATTGGCCCAGTGGGTGGCGGCGAGCGCAGGCCCGAAGGCGCGCGCGGGATTCAGCGCGGCTCCCGTGAGCGGCCCGGCAACAAGAATGCCCAGCGTAATGCTCAGGCCGATGCCGAAGCCGGCGATGGACTTGAACGTGCCTTTTTCATCCACAGCGGTTGCGAAAACCACGAACACAAGGAAGAAGGTGGTTACGGCTTCGAGAGACATGGCGGCCCAGCTGGGAAAATCCCTGGCGAGGGCCGGGGTGCCGAGAGCGACGGCGCGCCAGGTGTCCTCTGGAACGACTACCTTCAAAAGAAATGCGGCAGCGGTCGCGCCGGCCAGTTGCGCCACCCAATAGAGAATGGCGTCGAGTGTGCTGAGGCGCTTGGTGACCCAGATGCCGATGGTGACCGCGGGATTAAAGTGCCCGCCGGAAATGTGGCCGAGCGCGGAAACCATGATGCCGATCGCCAGACCGTGAGCGAGAGCGATAGCGAGAAGGCCGATGCCGCCGGTGGAGTGCAGGTATTGATCGGTGCAGATCGAGCCGGCGCCGAAAAAAATCAGCGCAAAGGTGCCAATGAATTCGGCGATCAGTTTTTGCGATGTGTTGTACATCGTTGATCCTCCACGCAAGGAAAGGGAAGGGCGCCCGACTCGAACGGCTGCATTCTAGCCGGAAGAGCGCTTGCCGCGCCAGTCTTTCGAAAGGATTTGGTGGGCGAAAGAGCGCGGCGGCTAATTCAAAGGAGGAAGGCCAATTTTTTTCAGGAGTTCCGCACATCTGGGGTCGGCCTTCCACTTCGGGTTTAGATCCGCACGGACTCTGAAGGTGTCCAATCGTGTTTCGCCCTGCTGATACGCCAACTCGAGCGCGGCAAAAGAATGGTCTATCTCATCTAAACCAAGGTAAATAAAGGCGATGCCCAGCCAGGACACATATTTTGTCTTGGATTCTTCGATGAGCGACTCGAGGATTTTTCTGGCTTCTTCCGACCGTCCGGCCATTGCAAGGGCATATCCTTGAAATCCGCGGTAGTAGGAAGACTCTGGATAGACACGAACCGTTTTTTCAATTTCGGAGAGGCTTTCGCCGTATCTTTTTTCCAAAACAAAAAGTTCCGCGAGCCCGTAATGAGCCAAGGCAAAGGTGGGATCCTGCTCAAGAATCTTGCGGTATTCCTGCTCGGCCTCCGCGCGGCGGTCCGAGAACACCAGTGTGAAGGCATACTGGTAGCGGACAACGGCAGTAAACGGTTCGAGATCCACGGCCTTCCGCGCCTCGACGACGGCCTCCGGATAATGGCCGGAATCCCACAGCGTCTCGGCATACCACGCGTGCGCGTAGGGGTAGCCGGAATTCAATTCGATCGCGCGGCGAAACTCGCGTTCCGCGTTTGCGAAATCCCACTCGAAAGTCATGAGGATGAGACCCATCGAGGCGTGTGCTTCGCAAGACGCTGGGTCCAATTCAACAGCTTTTTCGGCGGCTTGACGCGCTTTGGCTCCGGCTTCTTTCGGCGAGAGGGCGGCAGTGTTGCGAGCAAGCGAGTAATAAGAGTCGGCCAGTCCGGAATAAGCGAGCGCATAGTTGGGATCTTTGGCGATAGCCTGTTCGAAATAGTCAATGGCTTTGTTGGCGCCACCGGCGGTGCGGCGGTTCCAGAAGAAGCGGCCTTGAAGATAGAGCTGATAGGCTTCGGAATTCTCGGCTGGACGCTGGGCCAGGAGGTTCCGTTCAGAGCTGCTGAGTTTCAATTTCAAATTGTCGGAGATGTCCTGAGTAATCTCGGCTTGCAGCGTATTCAGGTCGCCGAGCTTGCGCTGGTACTGCTTTCCCCAAATCTGGCGGTCCTGCTGCGCGTCAATGAGTTCAGCGCTGATGGAAAGCGTGTCTCCCTGCTGAATCATGCGGCCGGCAAGGATGGCACGGACGTTGAGCTCGCGAGCGATAGAGGGCGGATCAATAGATTTGCCTTTGTATCGATAGGCGGACATCAGTGAGACGACCTTTAACTTTGGCAATTGAGCCAGCGTGTTGATGAGACTTTGGGTGATCCCTTCGCTGAGATATTCGGCGTTGGCATCCCCCGTGGCATTTACAAAGGGAAGCACGGCGACGGAATCCATGGAAGTTTCTTTGATTTTGCCGCCGAAGAGCAATGCGAGCGCGAGGACCACCGCGATGGAAAGGCCCGCAGCAAGCAGGCCCATGCGCAGCTTCATGTTGCGTGCGGGCGGAGCCGCAATGGCGGCCGCACCCGCAGCAGCAGTTACGCGCGCGGAGTCCGAGTCGCGCTTCAGGCGTTTCAGGTCGGCGCCGATTTCCGCGGCGCTTTGGTAGCGGAGGGCGCGGTCTTTTTCGAGAGCTTTCGAAACGATTTCATCGAAGCGCGGCGGAAGATTCGGATTCGCACTGCTCGGATTGGCAGGAGTGCGCTCAAGGATCGCGTGGAAGATGACGGCTGAAGTCGGACCGGGGAACGCAACACGGCCGGTGGCCATTTCGTAGAGAACAGCGCCGAAGCTGAAGAGATCGGTGCGGGCATCGAGTTCCTCGCCGCGGGCTTGTTCAGGAGACATATAGGCGACGGTTCCCATCGCGATCCCAGGGCTGGTGAGTACGGCTTCGGTTGTCACACCCTCCATCGAACTAAGCGCGGCTCCTGGGGTGTTGCCTTCCGGAGCGAGCTTTGCCAAACCGAAGTCCATGAGTTTTGCTGGCCCGCGTGCGGTCAAGAAAATGTTGGCTGGTTTGATGTCGCGATGGACGATGCCTTTCCTGTGCGCGGCTTCGAGTGCGTCGACGATTTGCACACCGATGTCGAGAAGCACGTCGAGGGGCAGAGGCCTGCCAGTAACGCGTTGTTTCAGCGTTTCGCCCTCGAGCAACTCCATAACCAGGAAGGATTTGCCTTCGTATTCCTCGATGTCGTGAATCGTGCAAATGTTGGGATGGTTCAGAGCAGAGGCGGCGCGCGCTTCGCGGCGGAAGCGTTCCAGGGCTTGGGGATTTTGGTTTAGCTCTTCTGGGAGAAACTTGAGCGCGACGCGGCGGCCAAGTTTTATATCTTCGGCGGCATAGACCACGCCCATGCCGCCGACGCCGAGCTTTTCAAGGATGCGGTAGTGAGAAACGGTTTCGCCGGTCATTAGAGGGATTGCCGCTGCGCGAAATGATAGGGGTTACGGCGAAGTGAGTCAACGCGCTGGAAAATGTTGAGGCGAGGCAAATAGGCCGCAGCATGCTGCGTCCCTACAAGTAGATTGTAATGAGCGACAGCTAGCGGGAAGCGGCGCCGACCGGGGCGCTCACCGGTGTGAGCCAGTTGTGGCGGTCCGGCTTGCTGCCGCTGGTGACGGCGAAGAATTCTTCCTGAAGCTTGCGGGTGATCGGTCCGGCGACACCCTTGCCAACCTGGATGTGGTCGACGGAGCGGATCGGGGTGACTTCGACGGCGGTACCCGCAAAGAAAACCTCGTCCACGATGTAAAGCATCTCGCGGGGAATGACCTGTTCCTTGCAGGGGATGTTCAGGTCTTCCGCCAGCTTTACGATGGCGTCCCGAGTGATGCCCGGAAGAATGCTGGTGGCCAGCGGCGGGGTGTAGAGCGTCCCATCGTGAACGAGGAAAATGTTCATCCCCGAGCCTTCACTGACGTGGCCATCGGTATCGAGAGCAATGCCTTCGGTGTAGCCATTGAAGGTGGCTTCCATGCGAATGAGCTGCGAGTTCATGTAATTCGCCGCGGCTTTAGACATGGCCGGCAAAGTGTTCGGGGCGATCCGCGTCCAGGAGCTGACGCCGACATCGACGCCCTTGGCCAGAGCATCCGGGCCGAGATAGGCGCCCCAATGCCAGCAGGCCATATAAACGTCAATGGGCGAATTCAGCGGATTGACTCCCACTTCGCCGTAACCGCGCAATACGATCGGCTTGACGTAACAGGAGTTCATTTTGTTCAGTCGGACCAGTTCAGTAGCCGTGCCGGCGAACTCTTCGACGGAGTAGGGAACTTCCATTCGATAGATCTTCGCGGAGTTGATCAACCGCTGCATGTGCTCGCGCAAACGGAAGATGGCCGGGCCCTGCTTCGTTTCGTAGCAGCGGATGCCTTCGAACACGGCGGAGCCGTAACTTACGACATGAGAAAGGATGTGCAACTTGGCGTCGTCCCAGTTGATCCACTTCCCGTTGTGCCAGATTTTCTCGGTCGCCTGAATCGGCATACATGCTCCCTGTTCGTTAGTGCCACTCGGGTGGTGCCACTCGAAATTGCAGAATACGGTACGCGGGAGAGAGCGTCAATGCGCGAAAGGTATTGGGTACTGAATGTTTGGAACCAATTTGGCGCGTCCACCAATCATTCTGGTGCGCGGTCGGACGGTCTTTCGCTGGACGTGGGCTTCCCCGGAGAACCGGCTGTACTGTTTCCGGGCGCAGACATCGCCGAAGTCATCGTGAGGAATGCCGACTTGGCTTCGAGTAGGATGCGATCCGTCCTATTCTCGACAATACCTAAAAGTAGGAACGGAATCGCCGTGGCTGCGACTAGCAGCTTTGCCCGCCGCGGGGTCTTGGCTTCCGGCTCCCAACGAAAGAGCTGGGCGGACAGGAAAAAGGTGAGGCAAGCCCAGACGGCAAGGGAAAGGATTTCCACATAACGGCTCCAGGGAGTGGCGGAGTTCACGATAGTTTGCTGAAGACCGTTCACGAGGTAGGTGGCTGGAAGAAACAGACCAAAGCGCTGGACCGCACGCGGCAAAAAGGCCAGGGGGAACGTTGCGCCAGAGAGAAAGATCAGGGGCATCCAGAGGAGCTGGTTCAGTATTTGGGTCTCTTGCATGGTGTTGGTCACGCTGGCCACGACCAGTCCGAGCGAACCAAAAGAGATAATTCCGATTGAGATCAGCAAGAACAGCGAAATTGGATTACCAAGGCTCGGAACGTGAAAAATGACGCGTGCGAGGAACAACTCCACGACCACCATGGGAAGGGTAAGCACGTAGTTGGCGACGATGCTGGATGCGAGCAGGTCGCTGGCAGTCACCGGCGCCACATGAAAGCGCCGCAAAATTCCTTGTTCACGGAACGTCACGAGAGTCGCGCTGAGCCCCCAGAAACTGCCCATCACATTAAACGCGAGGACGGAGCCGAGATAAAACGCCACCATTTGCGGAATGCCCTTGGCAAATACCCCCAACCAGATGAAGAAAAAAGCAAAAGGCATGACCAGGATAAAAAAGAAGAACATCTTATTGCGCATGGCCAGACGAATGCGCATGAGTGTAAGTGCGACAAAGTTTTTCAATCGCGTAGCCTCCTTCCGGTCATTTCGATGAACACGTCTTCCAGCGAGGGAGTGGCGATTTCGAGGCTGACGAGCTCATTGTCCTGGGTTTCGAGATGTTTGACGAGGGAGACGATAGTTTGCGGCGGGCGCTTGGAATGCAAAACATAAGTGCCGCTGATTTCACGCGCATCGGTCACGCCTTCCAGGTTTTTCAGCGCGCCGTTGGATTCCGGTTTTGAGAGGCGGACTTCAATGCGAGTGGCGCCACCAGAGTGCGCTTTCAATTCGCGGGGTGTGCCCAGTGCAATGACTTTGCCCTGATCCACGATGGCCACGCGGTCGCAGAGGCGCTCGGCTTCTTCGATGTAGTGCGTGGTCATGAGAACAGTTTTCTTGTCGCGGCGCAGTTCCTCGATGATGTCGTAGATTTCGCGGCGCACTTGTGGATCGAGCCCGGCGGTGGGTTCGTCGAGGAAGACCACCTTCGGATCATTTACGAGGGCCATGGCCAGCGCGAGCCGCTGCTTCTGGCCGCCGGAGAGTTGGTTATAAAAGGTATTGCGCTTTTCTTCGAGGCCGAAGCGCTTGAGCAGTTCTTCCGGCTTACGCCCGCGCTTGTAGAAGCTGGCGAAGAGCCGCAGAGCCTCCATGACACGGATTTTGTCAGGCAACGAAGTGGACTGCAGCGCGGCGCCGATCTCGTGCTTGAGTGCCGCGGTGTCGCGCTGCGGATCCAAGCCGCAGACAGAGACGCGCCCTCCATCGAGGTTGCGGAGGCCTTCCAGAATCTCGACGGTAGTCGTTTTTCCAGCACCATTCGGCCCGAGCAGCCCAAAAACTTCCCCCTCTTCCACGCTGAAGCTGACGCCGCGCACGGCTTGCACATCGCCGTAGTTCTTTACAAGGTTTTCTACCTGAAGAATGGAAGTTGTCATCGTCCGCTCCCCCACTCGCCGGGGGTTATCAGAGAGCGTATAGCATACCGCAGTTAGGCGCCTGGTCTGCAAATGCGCAGACAGACGGCCTGCAGCTTCACTTCTTAGTACGCTTCTTTGCAGTTGAGTGTTTCAGCATGGATTGCTTTGGTGGTTTCCAGAGGTGGCGTTTCAGGTCCACACGGGACTCAACAATGACGACGCCTTCGCTTTCGAGAAGCTTTCTTTGCAGGGAAGCGTAAGGTTCGCGGATGAGGATTTTGCCGCGCTCACCGACGACGCGATGCCAGGGAATGCCTTTTCCGGAGGGCGTCGCGGCCATGGCGCGCCCCGCGCTGCGCGCGCCGCCAGGGAGACGCAAGGCTTTAGCGAGGGCTCCATAAGTTAGAACCCTTCCGCGAGGAATTCGTTGCACGAAGCGAAAAACAGGATCCCAGGACATTGCGAAGTATGCTCCAGGACAACGACAGAAATAAACTCGGGCGCCATGCTAGGCGTCCCTCGCTCCAGGAACAAGAGAAAAATCGCGGAGCCGGGTTTAATGCTGTAGAGGCAACTTGCCGATTCTTTACGAAACGGCAGGGGATGCCGAGCATTTGATTGTAGCGGTGAGGCGCGAAGGGCAAGCGCGATGAAACCAACATTCGAAGGACTGATGGAACGCAGCAAAAAATGTGATGAAGCTCTTCGCGCCGGTGGCTCTATTTCCAATGGGTTACTGATTGATGCAACTTTTGCAAGAATTTTGTGTCTAACCTTGTAGAGCGTAGTGGAAGAGGAATACACTACGCCGAATAACGGGAGCTTGAGGTGGCGTCATGGCTTTCATCCGCCGCAAAGGGAATTCGTTCTACCTGGTGCACAACGTGCGCCGCGGCGAAAAAGTGCGCCAGCTGCATCTGGCCCGCCTCGGGCATCGTGCGCGAATTACCGACGATGTCGTTCGTGAAGTGTCGAAGAAGCACCCGTTCGTGGAACTGAACTGGAGAGCCCTGCGCGAGCAAGCGAATCATCGAGTGGATCTCGCGGACCCCAACTCTCCGGCGGTGCAAAAACTCGTTTCCAACCTGCGAGCGCTCAACCTTGACCTGGCGGATGTCTTTCCGCCGCTCCTCCGAATTTCTGAATCACCCGTGGCGGCACGGGAGCTGCTGGTTCAATTGCGGCTCTTGCAATCCACCATTCAAGTCAAGCTCGACCAGTTTGGCCGTGGACGCGGGAGATACGGCAGCACGAACCCGCCCACGCGGGTTCGCTAGGAGGCGGTCATGAGTGACTACATCCTTCCACTTGATCCCAGCAAGCGCAGCACGGATACGATGGATTTCCAGACGGCCCTGCGATCCAAGATCGTCGGGCAGGATGAAGGCGTGCAGGCGCTGGTGGACCTCTATCAGGTTTTTCGTGCCGGGTTAAATTCACCCGGGCGTCCGGTGGGCAATCTCCTTTTCTTGGGGCCGACGGGTTCTGGAAAGACGCGCATCGTGGAAGCCGCCGCCGAGATTCTGTTTGGAGACCACCGCGCTGTAATCAAGGTGGACTGCGCCGAATTCCAACACTCCCATGAGATTGCCAAGCTGATTGGCTCGCCCCCGGGATATCTGGGGCACCGAGAGACTCATCCGCTGATCACGCAAGAGACGCTGGCGGCCAGCCATACCGACAACCTGAAGCTCAGTTTCCTGCTTTTTGATGAAATCGAAAAGGCCAGCGACGCACTGTGGCAATTGCTGCTTGGCATGTTGGACAAGGCCACCCTGACTTTGGGAGACAACCGCAAGGTGGATCTCTCCAAAACAGTTATTTTCTTGACCTCCAATCTGGGCGGCGGCGAAATCACCGAATTGATGGAGGGCGGCATGGGTTTCGTTCAGCCAACGGACAAACCGGCTGCCGGCCTGGATGAAAAAGTGGAAAAGACGGCCGTGGGAGCGGCGCGGCGGAAATTCTCTCCGGAATTCATGAACCGCCTCGACAAGGTGGTGGTATTCCACCCGTTACACCGCGAACAGTTGCAGGAAGTGCTGGACATCGAGCTGGGCCAAGTGCAGCAGCGCGTCCTGGATACAGCCAAAGGGCAGTTTCTCTTCCGCGTGACCCCTGCGGGCCGTGACTTTCTCCTGGAGCAGGGCACCGACCAACGTTATGGAGCGCGGCACCTGAAGCGCGCCATCGAACGCCATGTAGTTTATCCGCTGGCGAACCTCCTGGCGACCGATCAGGTCAACTTAGGCGACTTGGTATGCATTGATTGGGACCAGAGTCATAACCAGCTTACGTTTGTGCGTGAAGGTGAAGGCGCGCTCGTGGAATCCGCTGCCAAGAAGGCAGATAGCGCTGCCGCGGCGGCAGAAGCCAAGGACGGCAAGTCCGCCGATACGCCTGCCGAAGTAGTTGCAGAAGAGCGAAAATCGCGAGCCGCGCAGCCTGCTGCAAGCCCCGCAGCCAGCCCGCAGGGGCGGAAAAAGCAAGATCGCACCAATTCCTAAAGAAACACTTTAACTTCCAACCGGGGCGCCCGCTACAGCAAGCGCCCCTTTTTGTCGTTTCGCGACTGACATAATCTGTTCCGCGTCTCTCAATTTTGACTCGATTGAAACACAATCTCACGGGATGAGACACATTCCAAAATTTGGAGCCCTGTATCTTATTGAGATTAGAGCGCTTCGCAGTTCGTCTTCCCTTGGAACAGATTGGCCACTTCCATGCAGTATCTCATTCTGGCGTGAGGCTGAGACACGCGACGCGTTTGGGGGAGCTAAACGCGCAGAAGGGTCAATGCGATGAAAGCAGCGGTTCGTCAGCAATTGGATCCAACCATCCGCAGCAATGACACGCGCGATTTTCATTCGTCCTTGCGGGCCAAAATTGTAGGGCAGGAAGAAGGCGTGCAGTCCCTGGTGGATATGTTCCAGGTGTTCTGCGCCGGCCTGAACTCTCCCGGCCGCCCGGTTGGGAACCTGTTGTTCCTTGGACCGACCGGATCTGGAAAGACGCGCATCGTAGAAGCCGCCGCGGAAATTCTTTTTGGAGACTATCGCGCGGTCATCAAGGTGGATTGCGCGGAGTTCCAGCACTCGCATGAAATTGCCAAGCTGATTGGCTCGCCTCCAGGCTACCTCGGCCATCGGGAAACGCACCCGCTGATCACACAGGAAGCGCTAGCCGCCAGCCATACTGAGAAGCTGAAGCTCAGCTTCCTTCTGTTTGACGAAATTGAAAAGGCCAGCGACGCGCTGTGGCAATTGCTCCTCGGCATGTTGGACAAAGCCACGCTGACGCTCGGCGACAACCGCCGGGTGGACCTCTCGCAAACGGTCATTTTCCTGACTTCAAATCTGGGTGGTGGAGAAATTACGGAATTGATGCAGGGTGGCATGGGCTTTGTCCGGCCAACGGAAAAGCCTGCTGCCGGCTTCGATGAAAAGATCGAACGCACGGCCGTGGAAGCGGCGCGCCGGAAGTTTTCTCCGGAATTCATGAATCGCCTGGACAAAATAGTCGTGTTTCACCCGCTGCGGCGAGAGCAGTTGGAAAAAGTCCTGGAGATTGAACTCGGCCAGGTGCAGCAGCGTGTTCTGGAAACGGCCAAAGGTCAGTTCTTGTTCCGCGTGACCGATACGGGCCGCGACTTCCTTCTGCAGGAAGGCACCGACCAGCGTTACGGCGCGCGGCACCTGAAACGCGCCATCGAACGCCACGTGGTCTATCCTTTGGCCAACCTGCTCGCGACCGAACAGGTTCACCTTGGCGACCTCGTCTGCATTGATTGGAATAAGCAGCAGGACAGCCTCAGCTTCATCCGCGAAGGCGAAAACCTGGCCATCCCGGCGCGCAAGCCGGAACCAGTCGTTCCCGCGCGTACCGCCGCCGCTCGCGGCGGCAAAACGGCAGATGCTCCGAGCCCGGCACTTGCTCCGGAGCCCACGCCGCGCATCGCTCGCTAACTTAAGTTTCTTCTCTCTCTGATTCCGCCCGGGTGGCCTTCCACTCGGGCTTTTTATTTTCTTTCCCCGCCGGTGCTAAGGTAACCTTGAATCGAGGGATGCCATCCTAACTTTTGGGAATCTTGGGGGTCTCGTGAACGTGCTTGGATGGAGTTCGAACTCTCGCCAAGGGAACGCCCCTCGAATGCTCCGAGCGAACGAAGTGCGCCTTATTGTGATCGGCGGGTTCTTCCTGGGCTTGTCCTTGCTTTTGGTCCCGTGCTCGTCGGCGCAGCGAACTCAACTTAAGCCCGGATGGAACCAGTTTTCTCCCCAACAGGATATTGAACTGGGCAAGCGGGCGGCTGTGGATGCTGAAAAGCAATTGCCGCTCTGTAATGCGCCAAGAGTCGATGCTTATTTGACAGAACTTGGGATGCGGCTGGCGCAGAAGCTGCCCACCGGCGGCGTGCAGTATCCATTCGAATTTCACTGCGTGAACGACAAGGCTATCAACGCGTTCGCTTTGCCTGGCGGATATGTCTTTGTGAATCGCGGCGCCATCGAGGCGGCGGATACGGAGGCTCAGCTTGCCGGAGTGCTGGCGCATGAACTTTCTCACGTCGCTCTGCGCCATGGCACGAACCAGGCCACCAAGGCGATGGTGCCTCAAACGGGTCTGGCGATCTTCGGGGCAGTTTTCGGGGACACCACGGGCGGTGCGCTCCTGACGACGCTGGGCAGTTTCGCGGTCGGCGGCGTGCTCCTTCGCTACTCGCGGACCGCGGAATCGCAAGCCGACGTGATGGGAACGCAGGTGCTCTACGACTCTGGCTACGATCCGCGCGCTTTGGCGCAGTTTTTCGAGAAACTCAATGCGGAGACCAAAGGGAAGATTCCTGCGGAATTCTTCTCCGACCATCCGAATCCCGAGCATCGCGTCGAGCGCGTGGACGAAGAAATTGACAGACTAGGCGGCGTCCGCCCCGGTGCCAAGAGGGATTCCGCTGAATTTGAAGCCATCAAGCGTGAAGTGCTGGCGTTGCCGGTGTTGAAAAAGCCGGCTCCGGGAGCGCCTGGAGTGGCGGCGCCAACAGGGCCACCACCGCCTCCGTCAGGCAACTTTGCAACCTATCAAGCGAATTCCTACTCTCTCAGGTACCCAGACAATTGGAAGAAGTATCCCGAAAGCGACGGAAACGGTGTTTCGTTTGCGCCCGAGGGCGGCGTCCTGGATGACGGCAGCGGCCATAGCGCCCTCGCGTATGGGTTGATCGTGAGTGTAGGGAAGGCCCAAGGCGATCCCAACGATTGGAACGCCCTGGACGTGGCAACGCGCCAGGTAATTCAGGATCTTCAAAAAGCGAACCCGAACATGAAGATTACGCGTCAGGGCGAGCATTTGCGCTTGAATGGACAGCCGGGCCTTTCGACCTATTTGAGCAACGATTCTCCGGCCGGGGGACAGGAAACCGATTGGGTGGTCACTGTCCTGCGTCCTGAGGGTATCGTTTATTTCGTTTGTGTTGCCCCGCAATCTGCGTACAACAATTACGACAAGGCATTTTCCACAATCCTGGACAGCGTGAGATTCACCCACTAGAGAGAATGGGCGGAATCGGACGGAACTGGCCTGCGAACGTTCACGTGTCCCTATGGGCTGTGGCCGCGATTTGGGGCTCGCAAAAAAAAAGAGCGGGCGCTCCATCAGCGCCCGCTCCGCGAATCAATACGACTATTTCTCGGCTCCGGTGCCTATCGGTCCCTTTCCAAGCCCGGCAGAACCGGCGTGCCTTCCTCTCTCACCGCATCCAGCGCATCCGGATCGAGTCCCAGGATTTGCAGGATAGTGGGAGCCACTTGTGCGGTTTCCACAAAGCTGTGAAGGGTCTTGGGGCGGAGGTGAGGGTTAGACACCAGCAGCATCACGTTGGTGTCATCCCACGCGTAGCCGCCATGTTCGGATTGTTTTTTGTCGCCGCCGGTATAGACCACGCCGACGTTTGGAATCACTACGATATCGGGGGTACGCGGGTCGCCCCCTTCCCGAAGCTTGCAGCAGGGACCGGGAACGTTGGGGACGCCAGGCGGGTTAAAGAGCGTGTTAATAGAGGAGCCATAGTAGATCTGGCCCAGTCCGATCGCTGTCGCGTTATTCTCCAGAGCCGTTACTGCGGCAGCAGTGGTGCTTGAATCTGTCAACCAGATTTGGGAGATGTCGTCCTCAGCTATTCCGAGGCCGTTCAGCGGGTCGCTAAAAACTGCTGGGAGAAGGTTGGGATTGGGGGGCAAGAGGACCGCGGAGGGCGGCTCACCGTTGTTGGTCTTTCCAGGAATCGGGAAGAAGCGATTCGGGTCGATCGGCGACTGCCCGTGTTTTGCGGTGATGATGATGGTGGTCGAATCCAAAAGGCCTTCATTTTTGAGCGCAGAGACCATCTGTCCGATCGCTGCATCCACGAATACGATTTCCTTCAACATCAGGGGTCTGGGCGTACCCTGGGCGTCCTCATAGCCACCTGAGTTGCTGTCGCTTCGGGCGGCGGGCAAGGCTGCAGGACTAGTAAGCTTCTCGCCGACGCTGACCGCCTGGAAGTTCATGCCGAGGATCACCGGGACAGGAGCCTTGCTCGTCCCGAGGTGGTTCTTGCCGTTAATCCAATTTACTACCGCATTGACCTTCAACTGGTCATAGCATTTGATGGCATCGAAATCGGTCGTCCAGTCATTCCCGTCCATTACGACGTTGGCGCAATTGTAGTTGGTTCCCGCTGTGGTCAGGCCAGCGAGCGGAATCTTATTGGAGTTGACTTCCGGGGAAAAGTAATCATCCACGTTGCTGGGCTTATTGGTTCCGGTGGGGCCCGAAACAAGAGCGTAAACAGCGTGCTTGTCGGACCAGGCTGTGTAGCCGCCCGCGGCATGGATCACGCCATAAATGGTGTTCGTACGAATGAAGTTCCAAGGGTATACGGGTTGGCAGTTGTTAAACGGATCGCGTATCAGCCTGTCGGGATTGATTGATGTAACGTTGCCGTCGATGAGATCTAATGCACTTTTGGCAGGAGCGGGGCGCCCGTTAAGCTGCGTCTCGTCGAATTCGTCGCCCTCTTCATATTCGGTCTGTGTCCCGGTTGATCCGTCTGAGTTCTTATAGATTTGATTGGGGACACAGGGTTGCAGTGCCGTGTCGTCGGCTGTGCCCGGCAGCCCGTTACCGGTAGTCTTTAGGGGCGGAGCCAGAACGCGATCGTAAGCCACGTCGTAGAACCCGCCTACCGTTCTGGGGCTCCCGCCCGTCACCAGTGCCAGCAGGCCGGGAAACGAATCGGACGGCCGGGAAGTTGTCGTACGCGTATAGTTTACGCCCGTCTTGCCCAAGGCTGCCAAGGTCGGGCAGGTGTTGGATGCCACGCAGTTTTCGTAATCGACTGCGTGCATCCCATCGATGCTGATGAGTAGAACATGCTTGATTTTGTGTCCTTCGCCGCGTTCGTCGTTGGCGCGAGCCGGAGCCGGAATCGTGGCGCCGATCAGCCCGACAGACAGGGCAAGTGCGAGCAATCTCTTTATCAAGTGATTCTCCTTTGTGTGCGAAAGCGATTAGGAACGAGCGTCCCAGGGCAAGAGCCTAAGCGCGTGATGTTACGGAACGGAGAAAGATTTGTGTCGTGTTGATGAATCGGAGGAAAAAAAACAGTCCAGGATCAGTCCGCGGCTTCGCTGCGTGGAGAGGCGGGCTTCCAGCGCAAAACGGGCTTGCGCGCCGCGCCAACTTCGTCGAGACGGCTAACGCGTGTCGTGTGCGGGGCGGTCTTCACGATCTCCGGATTCGTTGCAGCTTCTTCCGCGATGGACTTCATCGCGTCAATGAACTGATCGCATTCTTCCTTGGATTCAGACTCTGTCGGCTCGATCATCATCGCTCCCGCCACGATCAGCGGGAACGCCGTCGTATAGGGATGGAAGCCATAGTCGATCAGCCGTTTGGCAATATCCATGGTGTTCACGCCGTTCTTCTTCTGAATCGCGTCGCTGAACACCACCTCGTGCATCGAGGGCAGGGAATAGGGCAGTTCGAAAACGCCTGCGAGCTGCTTTCGAATGTAGTTTGCGTTCAGCACTGCATCTTCCGTGGCTTGGCGCACGCCGGGGCCGTACGCGAGGATGTACGCCAGCGCACGCACCAGCACTCCGAAATTTCCCGAGAAAGCCTTTACCTTGCCGATGGAATCCGGCCGCACCGGCTCGAGCGCCAGGCGCCCGCCTTCTTTTTCCACCAGGATCGGCACGGGGCGGAACGGTTCGAGAATTTTTTTCATCGCCACAGGTCCCGCGCCCGGCCCGCCGCCGCCGTGCGGCGTCGAAAAAGTCTTGTGGAGGTTGAGGTGCATCACGTCCACGCCCAGATCGCCCGGACGCGTCACACCCGTCAGCGCGTTCATGTTCGCGCCGTCCATGTAAAGCAGCGCGCCCTTGGCGTGCAGAATCTCCGCAATCTCCGCGATGCGCTGCTCGAAAATCCCCAGCGTCGAAGGGTTGGTAAGCATCAGCGCCGCGACGTCCCCAGTCACCTGCTCGCGCAGCTTTTCCACGTCGATCTGTCCGTGCGATTCAGACTTGATGTTTTCGACTTCGTAGCCCGCAATCACCGCCGTGGCCGGATTCGTTCCGTGCGCGGAATCTGGGATCAATACTTTTTTGCGCGGATTGCCCTGTTTTTGCAGGTACGCGCGAATCAGCAGCAACCCGGTCATTTCGCCCTGCGCTCCCGCTGCAGGCTGAAGCGTGATCGCATCCATACCGGTGATTTCCAGGAGGCATTTTTCCAGCAACCGGAGAATTTTCAGGCAGCCCTGCGAAAGCTCCTGCGGCTGGTAGGGATGTTCGGTCGCGATTCCGTCGAGCCGCGCCACAAATTCATTCACGCGCGGGTTGTACTTCATCGTGCAGGAGCCGAGCGGGTACATCCCCAGGTCAATCGCGTGATTCCAGGTGGAAAGCCGCGTGAAGTGGCGGATGACTTCGATTTCGCTCACTTCAGGAAATCCTGGAACGCCTTCGCGGCGATGATTGGCGCCCAGCGCCTTCGTGAGATCGGCAGCGGGCACATCGAGTGGCGGCAATTCGAACGCGCGCTTCCCCGGCGACGATTTCTCGAAGATTAGCCCTTCGTTCTGATTAATGTGCCGCGATACTTTCTTGATTTTTTCGTTCATGTTCCTTTTCTTGCAAAAAAAAACGTCCGCCTAGACCGGCTGTTCCAGCGCGCGCTTCAGCGCGCCGGCAAATCGTTCAATCTCCGCACGCGGCGTTGTTTCTGTCACGCACACCAGCGCATGCTTCGTGAGCTCCGGATATGGCGTTCCAAGCGCGAACGGCCCGATGATTTTTTCGCGCGAAAGCTGCGAGTTCACGATTTTCACCGAGCGTGGGAACTCGACCGTAAATTCGTTGAAAAACGGCGCGTCAAACGTCCGCCGCACGCCGGGAATCTTCAGCAACTCGGAAAGCGCGAAGTGGGCTTTCGACAGATTTTGCTCCGCCATCTCGCGCAAGCCTTCCTTGCCGAGCAGCGTCAAGTGCACGGTAGCCGCCAACGCGCAAAGCGCTTGATTGGTGCAAATGTTCGAAGTGGCCTTCTCGCGGCGGATGTGCTGCTCGCGAGTAGCCAGCGTGAGCACAAACCCGCGCCGGCCTTCGGAGTCCGTCGTTTGCCCCGCAAGCCGCCCGGGCATCTGCCGCACGTACTTGTCGCGCGAAGCAATCACGCCGGCGAACGGCCCGCCGTAACTCGGAGCCAAGCCAAAGCTCTGCGCTTCCATCGCCACGATGTCCGCTTCCGAGGGTGGGCGAAGCAATCCCAGCGAAACTCCTTCCGTTATGGCCACGACAAACATGGCGCCGGAAGCGTGCGCGGACTCCGCCAGCGGAGCGTAAGGCTCGATCACGCCGAAAAAATTCGGCGATTGCACGACCACCGCGGCGACGTCGTCCTTCAACGCGATCTTGAGCTTTTGCTGATCCACCGTTCCGTTCGCGGCGAAAGGAATCTCTTCCACCAGCAATCCCGAATTCTTCGCGTAGGTCTTCAAAACTTCGCGGTACTCGGGATGCACCGAGCGCGCCACCAGGACGCGCTGCCGCCCGGTCAGACGCTCGGCCATCAGCACCGCCTCGGTCATGGCCGTCGAGCCGTCATACATCGAAGCGTTGGCGACTTCCTGGCCCGTGAGCTGGCTCATCAGCGTCTGAAACTCGAAGATCGCCTGCAGCGTGCCCTGCGAAATTTCCGCCTGGTACGGCGTATACGAGGTGAGGAATTCTCCGCGCAGGATGATCGTATCCGTCACCACGGAGCGCAAATGATTGTAAACGCCAGCCCCGAGAAAACTCGTGTACCCGTTCGAATTCTCCGCCGCCCGATCCTTGAAATACTGGATGATTTCAGCTTCGGAATACGGTCCGGGGATCTTCAACGCTTCGCGCAGCCGAAAGCGTTCCGGGATGCTGGAAAACAATTCGTCGATGGATTTTGCGCCGATGGCGGCGAGCATTTCCTGACGCTCGGCAGGACTCTTCGGGAGGTAGCGCATTAGGCCGAGGTTTCCTGACCCTTTTCCGCGATGTACGCTTCATAGGCGGCGGCGTCCATCAGGCTGCTAATAGCCGCGGGGTTCGAGAGCCGCACTTTGATCAGCCAGGCGGCGCCGTGCGGGTCGGAATTGATTTTCTCCGGCGTATTGTGCAGCTCGCCGTTCGCTTCAAGCACTTCGCCCGCGGCAGGCGCATAGATTTCGCTTACCGCTTTCACCGATTCCACCGTGCCGAAGGATTTTCCGGCTTCAATCTTCGCGCCCGGCTTGGGAAGTTCCACGAAGACCACGTCGCCCAGTTCGTGCTGGGCGTGGTCGGTGATCCCGATCGTCGCAACATCTCCCTTGACTTCAATCCATTCGTGCTCTTTGGTGTAGCGGTAGTTCTTCGGATAAGCCATCAAACTACTCCTTGAATGCGTTTCCAATCCTTCAGGACAGGTTCGGCGCCGCCGCTTTCCTTACCCGCTTATAAAACGGAGTCGGAACGACTTGCGCTTTGCATTTCTGCCCGCGAATCTCGACGAACAAGATCGTTCCTACCGCCGAGTACGCCGGAGGCACATAGGCCAGCGCGATGTTTTTTCCTAACGTCGGCGATGGCGAACCGCTTGTGACCACGCCGATCTTCTCGCCCGTTTCATTGCAGCAGCAGTATTCGTCGCGCGCGATACCGCGTTCAATCATTTCCAATCCAACCAGAGTCCGGCTCAATCCCGCTGCTTTCGCCCGCTCCAAAGCCGCGCGCCCGATGAAATCGCCTTTCTCCATCTTGCAGTAGCGCTCCAGCCCCGCTTCCCACACATTGATCTTGTCGCTGATCTCGTGCCCATACAGCGCCATTTTCGATTCCAGTCGCAGCGTGTTCCGTGCGCCCAATCCGCATGGGATAATCCCGAATTCCCGTCCCGCCTCCATCACCTGCTTCCAGACTCTCTCACTGGTGGCCACATCGGACGGCACGTAAATCTCAAATCCATCTTCGCCGGTGTATCCCGTGCGCGCGATCAGCGTGTTCTTCAAGCCGCAGACCGTCCCATGCGTGAACCAGTAATTCTTGATGCTGCCCAAATCCGTGTCCGTCAGCTTGCGCAGCACTTCGACGGCCCGCGGTCCCTGGATGGCCAGTTGCGTGTACGCGTCGCTCAGTTCTTCGACCACGCAATCGAATCCCTTCGTATTCTCGCGCACCCAGTTAATGTCTTTCTCGCGCGTGCCCGCATTGATCACCAGGAGAAAATCATCTTCGCCGAGCCGGTGCACGATTACGTCGTCCACAAACGTGCCTTCGGGATAGAGCATCGCTGAATAATGCGCCTGGCCGATCGCCAGCTTCGAAGCATCGTTCATGCTGATGTGCTGCACCGCCGCCAGCGCCCCGCCCGGCTTCGCGCCGCTGCGGATTCGAATGTCTCCCATGTGGCTGACGTCGAAAACGCCCACGCTGCCGCGCACCGCCTTGTGTTCCGCGATCAAACCGCCGCTCGATGGATATTCGACCGGCATGTCCCAGCCGCCGAAGTTCACCATCTTCGCGCCCAGGCCGCGGTGCAACGCATTCAGCGGCGTCTTTCGCAGCTCGCTTGTGTGAGAAATTGTGGTGGATTCCATTCCAAGTGCTCGGGCAGAAATTGATACTAGCACGCACTCCCAGATGGGTCAAAGAAGCCGGCCAGGAGGTGGCGGGTCAACCTCCAATTACCCCGTCTATCAGAATCTGAGTTATGGCGTCATTCCTCAACTTTTCGCTGGAGCCGTTGGAAAATCCCCGCCATGTAATCGGGGTGTGCCTTACCCCATTCTAAGGCTCGATTCCAAGCGGGCTGGAGACCTGGATCAGAGGCCCAATTTTCGAAATATGGACGGAGGGCGGCAGTTTCCAGCGCATGCTCTAGAAACCCGGTTTCGATCGCTTCGCGGACATCCTCTCCACTTTCGAGGTATAGATTCATCACTCCGTTTGCTGCTCGTGCGATTTCAGGGGAGGTGCCGTCCATTTCCACGAGGCGGCGAAACCACACGTGAAGAGACCCGGCAGCTTCATATCGCTCTTCAATTTCCTCACTGTCGGTGACCCCGTCTCGAATGCATCCAAGGAGATACCGCTGAATCAGAGCGCACGTTGGTTCTCTGCCAAGTTCGGGCTGAATGCGATAATAACTTTCCCCAGTAAGCCGATACAGCTTTGAAAGGGTTGGCAAATCCGAATCTGCAGCGGCATCGATCCAGGAAAGAACCTTCTCGCGGGGAATTGGTCCGCTACTAGAAAGTGCGGCGTCGATGTCAGAGTAGGACTCAACCATGTTTGATTCGATTTTCCACCTGCGGGGCGTGTTTCGTCATACCGAATCCGATCGAGCTCAGATTTTACACCAAGACCAGACGGAGAGTTCAATACTACAACCTACCGACTAACTCCAGGTTAGTTGCGTAATCGGAAACTGAAGCCGCAACCCGTCAGAGGGTATTGGCGCGTTTCCAAGAGAGGAGGTAAGCGACTCGCTTCGCCGCTTCACCCTTCGCCTTGCCGCGTTTCTATCCCTCAGGTAGAGTTTTTAAGGAGGCTTTCATGCAAGCTCCCACAAACTGCTCGCAGTGCGACTTGCCCGAAGAACGCTGCACCTGCGAACGCTACTGCACGATCTGCAAAGGCCAGCATAACGTGCGCCTTTGCTCGGACGGGCTCTACTATTGCCCCGATTGCCGGGAAGCCTGCGACGTCTCCTTAGCCAGCAGCCGTGGCAACTGAACTCACGCGCCTTCGCGTGCTACTCGACGCCGATCCGCGCCTGGCCGCGGCGATCGGCGGCGCGGCGCGCTACCTCGCCGATGCCGCCGGCCTCGAAGGAGACGCGGTCGCACATTGGCAGTCTTCTGTCCTCGGTGCGTGCTATCAGTCGTTTGAGCACCTGACCGAAACACATCCGCACCTCATTGTCACTCTTACGCGCTTCCCGGATCGCCTTGAAGTCGCCCTCTCCCACAAAGGGGAAGCCCTTCCCGCTGTTGGCCTCGATACCATTGCAGGCCTGGCCACACAGACGGGCGGCGCAAAATCCGGCCCAGGTGTCTTCGCCGGTGTCGACCGCGTCCAATACGAATCCCGCGGTACCGAGATCGTGACTCTCCTTACGAAATACATTCGCAAGGTCGCCCCCCGCCGTTAAGAGCTCTTCAGAAACAAAAGAGGCCAGACAGCGCTGCTGCCTGGCCTCGTTCTGCTGCTTCCAATTCCTTACAGAATTCTACATCTTGAGCGCGAACGTATTCTTGCGAATCAGTGACGTGATTTGATCGTCGCTCAGCGACATCCGCAGCGTCAGGCGATCGCCTCCCGGGGAAACTCGCACCTGGTCAAGCAACGCGGCCAGGTCCGGATTGTCTTTCTGCGCCTGATACCGTTTGTACAGGAATCCCGCCTGCAGCAACTGGCCCAGCGTATTCGCGTCTTCCGTCGATCCGCACACCAGCTGAAACTTCCCGTCTACACTGCTGCTGGCGTCCACATTGAGAATCATGTTCTGCATCCGGGCGACCAGCTTCGCGGCTTCCGGGAACTGTTCCACTTCCGGCGCCAGTTGCTGCATCGCCAGCCGCGTGTACGCGGGATTCAGCACCGCCCACACCACGCCGCTGCCGTTCGCTTCGTTGATCAGCGGGAACATGATGTCGTTGCGCAGCAGCCCTTCCTCGCCGCCAAATCGCACTTCAATCATTTTCTCGAGCAGCGCGCGGTGGCCAAACGCCGCGGTGTTCGAATCGATGAAGAAAAAGAAAAGATCGTTCGGTCCCGATCCCGTACCGAACGCATAGAGCGTGTAGCTTCGTGCTTTGAAAGTAGGCAGTTTCTGCTGTTTGAAGAACGCTTCCGTCGAATTTGGATTGTAATTCCCCAGCGCAACTCCGACGACTTCTTCTCCCGTGGGCACGGCCGACGATCCCGTACCTTCGGTTGTGGCGTCTACTCCCTCCGCCACCAGCCCCCAGGCGAGTTCATCCACCTGCGAATTCGGGTCGACTCCCGCGGAAGCAAGGAACTTCTCGAATTGCCGGAATCTCTCGGGAAGCATCTGTTCTTGCAATTGCGGGAACCACTTCAGCGTGCGCGCCTTTTTCAAATCCGCGTAAGCAAATTCCCCGATGTTCTTCGGGAAGAGCGCGATAATGTCCGCACCCAGGCGGCCGGCGCGCGCCGGCTTCGGCATCGCCAGGGCCATCGCCACCAGCATTCCGGCGGCCACGAATCTGCGGACCGCTGCCCCCGACCGTTTCGGGGCCACATTTGGATTCGTTCTCAACTTCATTTCGTGCTCCTTTCGAGCAATACCGAGGGCACTCTTATTCTACGCTCTTGTTGCGCGGGACGCATGGCCCAGGCGGTCCCGCAGTGCGGCAATCTTTCCGCGCATCGTCGCGGCATAGACCGCTTCCGTCAGGACTTCGAGGTTGATCTCGACGTTCGCCAGTGCGCCGCGAGCCCCCGCTTCCGCCATCAGCCGCGCCACTTGCAGGTCTGACTTCATGGATGCGGCAACGATGGCATCCAGTTGTCCAAGGCGCTCGAATAACGCAACAGCGCGTTCTGCCACTTGCAGCGGCACTTCCGCCGCGCCCTTCGTGGCACTTTGAATTTCTTCTTCGCGCTTGCGCGTTTCCTCTGTGTCACTTTGGGGCATTTTGAACGCCGCCATCACCGCGTCATATGACGCCGCGTCGCGGTCAATCGCGTCAGCAAGTTCATCAGCGGTCTTTCGCAACTCGTCCAGCGCCGCCGAGAGCTGATCCACATGCGCGGCTTGCGATTTCTTCTTGCGCGAAAGCCCAGCAACCATCTGCCCCAGTGCCGCCGCCAGCGCCCCCGCAAACGCTGAGACGCTTCCTCCCCCCGGCGTTGCCGCGGGAGTTGCTACCGCGTCCAGAAACGGCCGCGCCAATCCGGCCAGTTTCCCGTCCTTCGCCACGCCCAGCGGCGCTCCGCTCAGCGCATCCGCCAGCTTGTTTTCAAACACCTGCGCGGGAGAGAAATTTTCCAGTTGCAGGAAAAAATCCGCCGCCATCTCGATCGCTTTTTTCGGCACCAAACCTACGATCTCGCTGCCAACCGGCATCACGCCGTAGCGCTCCGCTTCGCGCTTCACCATTTCATAAACGCGGTGCATGGGCGTCTGCTCGAAATCCGTCAGGTTGATGGAGACTTGCGCCAGGCTGCGCGCTTTCAGCTCCACTCCCATCGATTTCACGTAGCGCAAGCCACCCGACGAAAACCGGATTGCTTTCGCGATCTTGTTCGCAATACCGATATCAGCGGTATTCAGATTCACGTTGTACGCAATCAGAAATTTCCGCGCGCCAACCACGGTTACGCCCGCCGTGGGATGCACTTTCGGTTCGCCGACGTCCGGCTGGCGGTCGAGGTTTTTCTTCATCTCTTCGCGCAGCCCTTCGAATTGCCCGCGCCGCACATTTTCAAGGTTCACGCGGTCCGGCCGGGTCGCCGCCGCTTCGTAGAAAAACACCGGTATCCGGTAGCGGTTCCAGATTTCGTTGCCCACTCGCCGTGCCAGCGCCACGCAATCTTCAATCGTCACGCCATCGATTGGAATAAAGGGCAGCACGTCCGTCGCGCCCACCCGCGGATGCGCTCCCGTGTGCTTCGTCAGGTCGATCAGTTCCATGGCTTTGCCGGTCCCCAGCAGCGCTGCCTCGGCCACTGCATCCGGCTCGCCCGCCAGCGTGATCACGCAGCGGTTATGGTCCGCATCCATCTCCCGGTCCAGCACGTACACCCCCGGCACGCCGCTCATCACCGCGACAATGGCGTCGACCTTCGCCGGATCGCGTCCTTCAGAAAAATTCGGCACGCACTCAATCAATCGTTTCATGGTTTTGGTTTCTTGCTCTGTTGTCCGGGCCAGTTGGCTGGGAATTTTGGCTTTCGATCCGGCAATGTCGGTCTTTCATACACGAAGACGGGTCTCTTTCCTGGCGGCCCCGGCGGCCGAGAAGGCGTCGCAATCCCATTTGGCGTTTTCAGCGGCCATTGCGGCCCGATCATCGGCTTAAAATTTGGTGACAAGGGCCTCGCAACCATCTCCGCCGTCGGTTGCCCAGCTTGCTTGGACTTTCCAACCTTGGCGGAGCTCACTTTCTCTTTCCGGTAGCGCCATGCCTGCCGGGCGAACCACGTAAACCCTCCTACCCACAGCCCTCCAACGACTGCGTCGTAGCCGCTCATCCCCCCGGCCTTTAGCAGGATTATCACGGCCAGAGTGATAATCACCAAAAAGCCGTAGAAGTACTCTTCGATCAGGCTCTTTGTATTTCGCGGCCGGATCTTCGGCAGCCGCACCTTCTTTACGGGCCTTTTCGAATAATTAGATTGGCTCTTATTCGGCGGCATGGATTACGCGACCACGCTTCACGGTCATCCAGCAATGGTTCCACCCAAAATAATAGGGAATTTCCCGGTAGTCGGCCACTTCGAATACGGCGATATCCGCTTGTTTGCCAACCTCCAGCGATCCGATGCTCTTTTCCCGCCGCAGCGCATAAGCCGCATTGATCGTCCCCGCCGCAATCGCCTCCGCTGGGGTCATGCGTAACTGCGTGCAAGCCAGCGATAGAATCATCGGCATGCTCAACGTCGGACTCGTTCCCGGATTGTAGTCCGTCGCCAGTGAAACAATCGCCCCCGCCTCAATCAACGCCCGCGCCGGAGCATAGTGCTTCAGTCCCAAATGGAAATCGCATCCGGGCAGCAGCGTCGCCACGGTCTCCGATTTCGCCAGCGCCTGGATGTCGCTCTTGTTCACTTGCTCCAGGTGATCGCAGCTCGTGGCCTTCAGTTGCACGGCCAGCTGTGCGGCACCAGTCCGGCTCAATTGTTCCGCGTGAATCCGCGGCGCCATCCCCCACTGCCGGCCTGCCTGCAGAACGCGCTTCGCTTGCTCCCGTGTGAACGCCCCGCGATCGCAGAACACGTCGCAGAATTCCGCCAGCCGTGCCTCCCCGATCCGCGGCATCAGGGACTCGCTCAGCAGCTTGATGTACCGCTCCGCTCCGCCCGCCTTTCCACGATACTCCGCCGGCACCACATGCGCCCCCAGAAACGTCGACACAATCTCCAGCGGCTGTGTGGCGCTCAATTCCTTGTGCAGCCCCAGAATTTTTAGTTCGCTCGAAACATCCAACCCGTACCCGCTCTTTGCTTCCAGCGTGGTCGTTCCGTGTGCCGCGAACTGTTTCAGCGCGGCAAGCGCGCGCTCCTTCAACGCCGTGCTCGTCGCCGCACGCAGTTTCTTCACCGAATTCAGTATCCCACCGCCCTTGCGCGCGATTTCCTCGTAACTAGCTCCCTCGATCTTGAGCTCGTACTCTTCCGCGCGGCTCGCCGCATGAATCAGATGCGTGTGCGAATCCACGAATCCCGGCAGCACCACGCGCCCGCCCACATCCAGCTTCTCCGCCGACCGCGCCTCCGGCAGCGCTTCCATCTCCGCGCGCGTGCCCACGTCTTCAATTACGCCATCGCGTACCAGCACCGCGCCATCTTTGATAACGCCCAAATTGGAAAGGGAATCGCCCCGCCGCGGACCACTCCCGCGCAGCGTCAACAGTTGCGATGCACCGGTTATGAGAAGGGAATCCGCCAAGGTTTTCGTATTATGCCGGAATGGACTCAGGTAGCAAGCGCTCCAGCCGATCCTCAAAATCGATAAACTCTGCTGCGCTGCGTAGTATAGTCTCTTCCCTCAACGAAGTGATGCTCCCTCCAAAGGAGAAGCCAATGAGTGCAAGACAAATCTTCTCATTCCTTGTGATTTGTGTGATGTTGAGCTGGATAGGCCAGGGAAAGGCGCAAGTGCAGCAGCAAAAGGCCCCCGCGCGCCTTTACAATACCGCCAAGCAGAAGCTGAAAGACGGCAAGCCGCTTGTCGGCGCTACGGTCTTCTCTCCCGACCCGAACATTTATTGCGCCATGGCAAACGCCGGCTACGACTATCTTTGGATCGAGATGCAGCACAGCCCGCTCACCTACGAGGACGTGGCCAGAATGATCTGGGCCTGCAGGGGAGCTTCCGCGATGCCGTTTATTCGCGTGCCGGATGCCACCGAGAGCGACATCCAGAAAGCCACGGATATCGGCGCGGTGGGAATCATCGTTCCCACAGTAGACACCGTGGAGAAGGCTCAAGCGGCCGTGAAATGGTC
>Ga0210410_10000579_pt1 | contig 39277 bp, 30 predicted proteins | sample IncBWC4MmetaG_FD_161058 | JGI IMG/M metagenome (GOLD analysis project Ga0210410, IMG submission 161058) | Forest soil microbial communities from Barre Woods Harvard Forest LTER site, Petersham, Massachusetts, United States - Inc-BW-C-4-M | ecosystem: Environmental > Terrestrial > Soil >...
GACGCCGATGCCGCCGAGTTTCTCTCCAGCTATGGCCTCACCGAGAGCGGTCTGGTTCGTCTGATCCGCACGACTTACGTTCTGCTCGGGTTGATGTCATTCTTCACCGCGGGAGAAGACGAGTGCCGGGCCTGGACCATCCCGGTGAATACTCGCGCGCAGGACGCGGCGGGCGCGATCCATTCCGATTTGCAGAAACACTTCATCCGCGCTGAAACCATCCGCTGGGACCAACTGCTCGATGCGGGCTCAGAAGCCAACGCCCGCGCCCGCGGCACTTTGCGATTGGAAGGGAAAGAGTACATCGTGCAAGACGGCGATGTGATGCACATCCGGCATAGCGGGTAATCAAGAACCCGGGAACCGAGAACTGATATTATCCTCCCGCGTGCATCCCATTCTTCTCAGTCTCCTGCTGGGCCTAACCGCCGCCGCTGCCAACGTGTTCGGCGGAGCGATCATCGTCCAGAAACACTGGGAGCGCTCGTACCTCAAGTATTTTGTCGCGCTGGGCGCGGGATTCATGCTGGCCACAGCCATCGTTGAGGTTTTCCCAGCCGCCCTGGAACTGCGGGGCAAGAGCGCCGCGTTTCTGGTGCTAGTGGGCTACCTCCTTATTCACTTCTTCGAGCACACGGTCACCCCTCACTTCCATTTCGGAGAGGAGACTCACAAAGACCAGCTCGTTCATACACACAAGGGATTCTCGATCCTGGTCGGGTTGACTATTCACACGTTTTTCGACGGCATTGCGATCACGGCCGGCTTTTTGGTTTCTAACTGGCTGGGGTGGATCATCTTTCTGGCCATCTTCCTGCACAAGATTCCCGAGGGATTCACCATCACGTCGGTGATGCTTGCAAGCGGCCAGAGCCGACGTGTGGCTTGGGGCGCCTCCGTGCTGCTGGGAGCTGCAACTTTCGCGGGCGTGCTAGCCATGGCGGTGTTTCAGCACGAAGTAAGTTTTGGGTTGCCTCTGTCGGCGGGAGTAACGATCTACGTCGCGGCCTCCGACCTGATCCCAGAGGTAAATCGCGAGCCCGGAATAAAGATGGCCTTGGTAGTTTTTCTCGGAGTCGGATTCCTGTTCCTGCTGGACCACTTCGCCCACGTGCACTAGAGTTCAGTCCACGGTGTGCTTCGCCGTGTAGCCTTCGCGCGCGATCACCTGAACCTTCACATCCTTCCCCTTCTGATCTTTAAACTTGAGAGGACCTCCATCCGGCGCCATCACTTCGACCTTCAGCTTGCGATAGGTGCCGTCGAGCTTGGGATTGGTGGGACGATAAGCGATGCTGTACTGGTGGCGGATGTCGCCGCCAATGTCACGAAAAATCTCCCCAAACTCCGCCTCAAATCTTGGGAAATAAGCGCGCCCGCCGGTCAGGCGCGCAAACGTATTCAGCTCGTTGTCGGCCTGCAAGTAATCGATGCGTTGAACGGGGTTCCCCGTGATCGGTCCGTGGGGCAATGACCCGCCCGCCGAATCGGCATAGATGCGTGCCGCGCCTCCCGCGCTAATCGGGAAGATGGTTACATCCTTGGTGTTCTTGATCTTCTTCGTAATCTGGTCCAGGTTTATTCGGCTGAAAGTGTCGATTCCGCTGGTGATCAGGATGATGTACTTGTGTCCTTCGATCCTGTCCACCCGATCAAGCGTGTCGTAAAGCGCATCAAACTCATTAGTCTCGGAGAAACCTGGGACTCGCAACTGGTTCAAAGCGCCGTATACCTCTTGCTTGTTCTGAGTAAAGTCGGCCAGGATGTAGGGCTTCATATCGTAGGAAATCACCGCCAGCCAGTCATCTTTTTTCAACGTATTCGCGAACGTGTAGGACCCGACCAGGATGTCCCGCATGAAGTAGTAGTCCCCGGCGGCAAATTCCACCAGCAGCACGGCGGTGATGGGTGCGTCAGAGATGGTGAAACCGCTGATCGTTTGCGGGGTGCCATCTTCCGAAACGCGGAAGTTTTCCTTCGTCAGGTTAGAGATGAACTGCCCATCCTTGGTTGTGACCATGACCGGCACTTGCACCAATGGCACATCCACACGAATGGAATAGTCGGGCATCCCTTCGATCTTTTTCGGCTTTTCTGACGGGGGCGGCGGAGGCTCGTCTTTTTTCTTGGGAACGGCATAGGGACCGATCTCGCTTTGTGGCCCCCCAGCCGCAGCAGGCGGCTCCGTCTGGCCCTTGGGAGACTGGGATGGCGCTTGGTCCTGCGCCAGGGTCAATCCCGGAAAGCTCCACAAGGCCAGAATAAGCAATAAGATACGGCAGAGGTGTGTCAGCGGAACACCCCCAAAGTCCCTTCCAAAGCGCTCGGAAGCCGTCTCAAACAGACTAGAAATCATTTTGAAGTCCTCGGAAATCCCTTATGCTAGTATAGACGCAGAGCTTCGCGATTGGGATGTTTTGCTAGGCTTTCACTCGACCTTCCCTACCCGGCAAATCGCGTACGAAGCGCGAAGTGTAACTCTGTGGTTAGAGGACCGGTTGGCGGTTCTCGAGGGAAGTCTGTGGGTGAACTGGTAATGAAACAAGTTGTTCTGGCCCTTGCTGTTCTCTGTTTTCTACTCTCTCCCGCAACCCAAGCGCAAACTCCCAAGCCGGTTGAAACCATTCCGGTGGAACAAATCCACGCTGGAATGCGGGGCGTGGCCTACACCGTGTTTCAGGGCACGAAGCCGGAGTCCATGGACGTTGAGGTGCTCGGCGTCCTCACTAACGCCAATGGCCCCAAGGGCGATGTCATCCTAATTCGCCTGGGCGGTACCAAAGCCGAATACACCGGTGTGGTCGCCGGCATGAGTGGCAGCCCGGTGTACCTGAATGGCAAGCTGGCGGGCGCGCTGGCTTTCCGCATCGGCGAATTCTCGAAAGAACCGATCGCGGGCGTCACTCCGATCGCCGAGATGCTCGAGATCAGCGCTCTGGACCGCGATCCAGCCTCGGCGCCAATCGAAGCCACATCCGCCGCCCACTCTTCGAGTAAGACTGCGAGCCCGGGCGTTGCAGATGCGCCTTCATCAAGCGCCAATCATGATTTCACCAACTATCTCAAGCCCATTGAAACTCCGCTTGTCTTCAACGGATTCTCCGAGGACACGGTCCAACGCTTCGCGCCACAATTCTCCTCTGCCGGAATCGTTCCTGTGATGGGCGCCGGCTCCGTTAGCGACGCCAAGCAGCCCGAGCCCATGGAGCCCGGCTCCGCTGTGAGCGCGATCCTGGTTCGTGGCGACATGAACATTGCCGCCACCTGCACCGTCACCTATATGGACGCGCAGCACCTGCTGGCGTGCGGCCATCCGCTGATGCAGTTCGGCATGGTGGACCTGCCCATGACCAAGGCGACGGTGCTGGCCACTCTGCCCTCGCCGCTTAACGCCTTCAAGATCGTGAACGCTACCGAACCCGTGGGCGCATTCGTGCAGGACCGCCACAACGGCATTCTGGGAGAGTTCGGCAGGAAGCCGGAAATGATTCCGGTCACGCTCAACATCCACGGCGAATCCGCCGACAAGCAGTTTCACTACGAAGTGCTGAACAACGCCCGCCTAAGCCCGATAGCGATGATGGCCACAGTGTTTAATGCGCTGCATGGCGTGAACGAGTACGGGGAAGAAACCACTTACCGCATGAACGGGCGCATCAGCGTGGACGGATACCCCGACCTCACCATGCACAACATGTTCGCCGCAGTCGATGGAGGTCAGCCGGGAGCCATGCTGGCGGCTATCTCGCTGGGTGAGCGCTTCAGCCGCATTTTTGATAATCCCTACAGCGTGCCTGCGATTCACGGCGTCCAGCTTGATTTCGACATCGTCCGCGAACGCCGCTGGGCGCGCCTCGAAAGCGCCCGCACCGACATTACTGAAGCCCGCCCCGGCGACGACATTGCGATTGAAGCGATGTTGCGCCCGTACCGCGGCGAAGGCGTGGTGCAGCATATTCCGATCCACATCCCGACATCGACTTCCAAGGGGCCGTTGCGCATTCTGGTCAGCGACGGCGAGACGCTCGACCATTTCCGGCGCGGCTCGCCGTTGCTCGGACGCAAGCTGGACCTGGCTGCAACCATCGCCTTCCTGAACAAGGAACACGTCAACAACCGCGTCTACGTTTCGCTGCTCGAAGCCGACCCCGAGGCCATGATCGCGGACAAAGTCATGCCCACGCTCCCGCTCTCCATCATGAACGTGATGGATGGCATGCGCGGAACGCAGGACATGCTGGTGTCAAGCGAATCTTCCGTGAATGAAGCCGCCACCGCCCCGTTGGACTACGTGGTTGCGGGTGCGCAAGTGCTGACCATCAACATTAAGTAGCATGTGGCGCGGGCGCCCCCGCCCGCGTATACCTGTAAACCCAATCTGCCAGATGCTATCTCTACCCATGAGCGCATATCCAGACTTTTGACGAATTCTGGACAAAGCTTTAACTGCCTTGTGACAAGCCGCTGCAACCGAACCATGTAAATTTCTTTTCAGACGTACAAACCATCACATGGAGATTATTGTGAACCGCAGTTATCGCATCTCGGGCCTATTTCTTTTTTCCCTGTTTTTACTCACCCAATTTGCATTCTCGCAGGTTGGGCTGTCGCCCACGAGTCTGACTTTTGCTCCTCAACTCGCGGGTTCGGTGAGCGCCCCGCAAACCCTGACTGTCACCAACCTGGGCAACGCCGCACTGACGGTGAGTTCGATCGCAGCCAGCGGCGGCTATTCTGCTAAGAGTGACTGCTCGACCTTGAATCCCGGTGCCAGCTGCAACATCGGCGTTGCTTTCCTATCCGAACTGATCGGAGCCGATCGGGGCGTAGTCACGATCACGGACAATGCGGCGTCAAGCCCTCAGGTCGTTAATCTCGCCGGCTCGACCTTGCCGGCCCTGACTCTTTCTCCTGGACGGGTGAGCCTGGGATCGATCGCGATCGGAACGACCGGCCCGTCGAAAGCGGTGACCCTTACCAACCACGGCCCCGCATTTTCCATTGGTGCAATTGCCACCAGCGGAGACTACGTGGAGAGCAACAACTGTCCGGCTACTTTGTCCAGCGGTGCGCGTTGCACTATCAAGATCTCTTTCCATCCGACCGCAAGTGGAGCAATTCTCGGGGCACTGTCGGTCACCAGTCGCGATGCGGGAGGCAATTTCCCCGTCTCCGCCGCGTTATCCGGCGTGGGGGTTGGCAAGGTGATCTCGCATGTGTCGCTTCAGCCTGCCAGCCTTAACTTTGGCGGCAAGAGCGGGTTTGACATCTTCAACCACAGCAAGACGGTGACCTTAACCAACACCAGTAGCTCCACTTCTCTTACGATTCAGAATGTGTCGGTGAACGGGCCCGTCGCGTTCGGTACGCCCGTGTACCAGATCGAATCGACGAGTTGCCAAGGCATGCTTGCTCCAGGAACGCAGTGCCACATAAGAGTGTCAGTCGGGAATTCCATTTCTTTTCCGGCACGTGTTTCGGGCGCGCTGACCATTGTGGACAGCGACCCCACCAGCCCCCATGTGGTCGGTCTTTCTGCAAGCGAACTGGCCGAGGTGAGCTTCAGTCCTGCCACGCTCACTTTTGCGCCACAAAAAATCGGTACCACAAGCGTTCCCCAGATTGTCACACTCAGCAGCAACCTTGATGAGACCGGGTTATCCCTGATCCCGTTAGCCGTGAGCGGCGACTACAGTGTGGTGGCGGCGGGTTCGAGTCCTTGTGGAACCCAGCCAGGGTTTAGTGGCGCGGGTTCGACCTGCACTGTGGGCGTGACTTTCTCTCCCAATCGAGTCGGAGTGATCAACGGTGGGGTGACGTTCACCTTTTACCCGGAGTGCAGCCCGGAACAGGTGCTTATCCAGCACAAGCCATGTCCCGCGGCGCAGGTGATCAATTTGACGGGATCCGGGCAATAGGTACTGGGAAGGCCCACGGATTATCGCGCCCTCTCTAGTGTAGGGCGGACAGTCTCGTCCAATGCCTTTGACGTTGATTCTAAGTTCGACCGTCAACATCACGCGCAGAATCGAAGCCAAGGGACGAGGGACAGAAGTGTCCGCCCTGCACGTTCCCACTCGAATTCACATCCGATGCTATCCGATGGGCGACGTGTTAACCTGAAGTTTCTCCTCCAAAACTTTGCACTGAGGTTACACCTTGATCCGTCTGCGCTGGCTGTTTGCGATCTTTCCATTTCTTATTCTGCTTTCTCCCGCTTTTGCGGAAGGTACGCGCAGCTGGGAGCAATCGAAATTTGAGGACCTCATCAAGGGCACGACCAAGGGCGTAGCCGTGCGCAGCGCCGGCGGCCTGGAACTGGCCCCAGCTTTCACGGCGCTGTCTACGACTCCCTCCACGTATATCTGGTCGATCGCGGCGGATCGCGAGGGCAGTCTCTATGCCGCCGCGGGTTCTCCGGCGCGAGTGTATCGGATTTCTCCCGAGGGCAAGTTGACCACGATTTTCGAACCGCAGGAACTTCAAGTGCAGGCACTGGTGGTGGACAAGAGTGGAGCAATCTACGCGGCCACCAATCCGGATGGCAAGGTTTACAAAATCGAGCATCGTGCGGCTGCGTCCGGCAAGAGCTCCAAGGATATGAAGCCCGCGGAGAACGCAAAAGACACTTCCGAAAAAACCAGCCCGGCAGCCGATCCTTCGTGGACTTCATCAGTTTATTTCGAACCCGGTACCAAATACATTTGGGATCTCGCCCTCGACGATGCTGGCGACCTCTACGTAGCCACCGGCGATCACGGCGAGATATTCCGCGTTACCCCTAAGGGCGATCACTCAGTCTTCTTCAAGAGCGACGAAGCCCACATCCGCGAACTGGCTCTCGATGCCAAAGGCAATCTGATCGCCGGTTCCGACGGCAGTGGGCTGGTCTATCGAATCTCGCCTGCTGGAGAAAGCTTCGTCCTGTACAGCGCGCCCAAGAAGGAAATCACCGCCCTCGCCATTGACAAGGCCGGCAACATCTACGCCGCCGGCGTTGGAGAAAAACGCAGCGGAACGGCTGCGCCTAGTTTTGCCGCGCCTCCGGTCTCGATTCCACCCGCCCCATCCGCGCCGAGCGGCGCGCAAGGCGGAATCGTGATCTCCACTGCTCCTGCCAGCACACCCGTGTCGATGAACTTCCCCATGCCCGGTTCAGGAGCCACCGGCGGGTCGGAGGTCTATCGCATTGCGCCCGACGGCTCTCCCAGCCGGGTGTGGAGTTCTCACGAGGACATCGTATACGCCCTCGCGTTTGATCAGCGCGGACGCCTGCTTGCGGGCACGGGAAATCGTGGACAAGTTTTCGCCATCACGGGAGGCGACGAATTCACCGACTTGCTCAAGGCCAGCGCAACCCAGGTCACCGCTTTCGCCAAAGCTCCCCAGGGCGGGCTCTACGCCTCAACCAGCAACCTCGGCAAAGTGTTTCTGCTCAGCGCGACGCCGGAATCCGAGGGTAGTTACGAGAGCGATGTTTTCGATGCTCATATTTTTTCGCGCTGGGGACGCGCCGAGTTCCGCGGTGCGGGCAACGTCGAACTGTCTGCCCGCAGTGGCAACGTGGACAATCCCGATCGCAACTGGAGCCCATGGGAAAGAATCGATCTGCTGAAAGATGGCGCGGTCAGTGTTCCTCCGGCCCGCTTCATCCAATGGAAAGCGGTGTTGCGCTCCGGTGACCCTGGGCCACGCGTGGATAGCGTCATCCTCAACTACCTGCCCAAGAATGTGGCCCCAGCTTTTGACGACGTTACCGTGCAAGCTGGAGTCCGCTATTCCCCGCTGCCGAAGCAAGCTGGCGCGGATCTCGGCGCCGGAGGCGGCCTGCAGCCGCACTTCGACGCGCCCCCGCCAACCACCCGCGACCGCGATTCCATCGGCGCCAGATGGAGCGTTCACGACGACAACGACGATCAGATGGTCTACTCGGTGTACTACCGCGGTGACGGCGACACCCGCTGGCTCCTGCTCAAAGACAATCTGACCGACAAGTTCTACTCTTTCGACGCCTCGCTTCTGCCTGATGGCGGATACACCATCAAAGTTGTGGCCTCCGACGCACCGTCGCATTCTCCCGAGCAGGCGCTGACCGCGGAAAAAGAGAGCTTGCGATTTGAAGTAGACACGACTCCGCCCCAGATCAAGAATCTCACCGCTTCCGTGGAAGGCGGCCAGATCCACGTGAGCTTCGGCGCTGCGGATAGCTTCTCCAACATCAAGCGGGCCGAATACTCAGTGGATGCAGGCGAGTGGCAGTTCGTGGAGCCGGTCGGACAGTTGTCCGACTCGAAGACAGAAAGTTTTGACTTCTGGGTAGCGGCGCCGCCGGACCGAGCTTCGACCGTGACAGTCAAACCAGGGCAACTTGAGCACGTGGTCGTGGTCCGCGCTTACGACCGCTACGACAACATGAGTTCAGCAAAAACCGTAATTCGCGGGAAGTAGTGCTGGCGCGATCTATTCACGCGAGGTCTCAATCGCCAGATTCGTGAGCTGATCCGCGTGGCGCAACTCCGGGAACCGCCACGCCCAGACCGCGATCACCGCCAAAGTTCCCACTCCTCCCAACACCACGGCAGGGACGGTGCCGAACCAGTGCGCCGTCAGACCTGACTCAAATTCACCCAGTTCGTTCGACACGCCAATGAACAGCATGTCCACGGCGTTAACCCGTCCGCGCATTTCATCCGGCGTACCCAACTGAATCAGGGTGCCGCGAATGATCACGCTCACCATGTCGGTGGCGCCGATCAGCAGGAGCGCAATCAGAGAGAACACAATGCTTCGCGATATCCCGAAAAGAATGGTGCACAGTCCAAATCCCGCCACGCACCACAGCATGGTCGGTCCCGCTCGGCCACGCAATGGCCGGTGAGCCAGCAAAATTGCCATAGCCGCCGCGCCCACTCCAGGCGCACTGCGCAGCAGACCCAGCCCCCACGGTCCAGTCTTGAGAATTTCGCGTGCATAAACCGGCAGCAGGGCCACCGCTCCGCCGAGTAAGACCGCGAACATGTCCAGCGAGATCGAGCCCAGGATCAGCTTCTGCCGCCAGATGTAGCGGAATCCCGCCAGCACGGTTGTCAGGCTGACTTCCTCGTGACGCCACGATCTGATCTGCGGTTTGATTTTCAGCGTAGACAACAACGCCATCGCGGACGTCAGCAGCGCCGTAAAATACACCGCCGAGGGCCCACGAAAGAACGCGTAGATCAGTCCACCCACCGCCGGACCCAGAATCGTCGCCCCCTGAAAAACGCTCGCGTTCCAGGCGACTGCATTGGCGAAGTGTTCCTCCGGAACCAACTGCGGCAACAGCGCCCGGCTGACCGGCCCGCTGAACGAGCGCACGACGCCGAGCAACACCAGTACCGCATAAATCGGATAGACGGAATGCCCTCCTCGCAGCGCAATCTCCCACAGCAAGCCCGAGCACACGGCGAATCCGCAATAACACAGCATCAGCAGCCGGCGGCGATCAAAGCGATCCGCAGCATGCCCCGAGATCAGAAACAAGAAGATTCCCGGCAGAAATTGAGCCAGTCCAACCAGTCCGAGATCAAGCGGGCGCTTGGTGATCTCGTAAACCTGCCAGCCCACGGCAACCGATTGCATCTCCAGCGCAACCACGATGAAAAATCGCGCCACTTCATAAACGGTGAAATCCGGATAAGTGAACGCAATCCCACCCGCGAGCCTGGGATCCCCCGTCGCAGCCATCGCTCCCTACTGTGCCACAAAACCCGTTCATCGAGGACGGGCGTCTCGTCCGCCAGCCCGAAGCGCACCCAGCTCATAAACCACGTCGGACAGGCACGTGGGGACAGCCGCCCTCGGCTGTCCGGGTCGAGCGAAGCTCGGCTGCTGACAATGAGACAATAACCGGATCACGCATGACTCAAGCGCTCTACCTTCTCGGCTGGCTGGCCTGCGTCGTCTACGCGACCATCCCCGCGTTCTGGCTGCTGATTCACCCGCGCACCGATTTTTGGCGTTCGCGTAGACGCTCTCCCTATCTGATCCTATTGCCCATGTGGATCATGGCCTGGATCATCCTCGGATCGGTCACCTCCCGCTGGCGGCACGCTACGCTGTACACCACGCCCTGGACCTGGGCTCCCGCCATCCTTTTATTCTCAATCGGCCTCTGGATCTATGCACAATCCGCAAAATATTTCAGTCCGACTCAACTCGGCGGCCTGCCCGAGGTTCTGCCTCACCATGAGGACCAGCGCCTGGTGACGACGGGAATTCGCAGCCGGGTCCGCCATCCCATCTACCTCGGGCATTTTTGCGAAATGCTGGCGTGGAGCCTGGGAACCGGCCTGACCGTCTGTTATGCGCTAACCATGTTTGCAGTGCTTACGGGCACGCTCATGATTCGATTGGAAGACCGCGAACTCACCCAACGATTCGGAGAAGAATATCGGGCTTACCGAGAAAAAGTACCGGCTCTGCTACCAAGGATTTAGAGGCGGAGTCCCTGCTCCTGGTCACGCCGAAGAAATTTCTTCGCATTTTGTCGATAATGACGAATCCTGTTCGACTCACCAGTAGTACAGGCGAGGAGGCCTGACCAAAATGCAATATCTGCTGCTTATTTACGGAAACGAAAGCCAATTCAACAAAATGACCCCGGCGGAACAGAAAAAAATAGACCTGGAGTACATGGAGTTCTCCAAAAGCATCGCGGGCAGCGGCCACATGCGAGGCGGCAACGAACTGGACCGTATTGCCAAGGCCAAGACCGTGCGGGTGCGCGACAAGAAGCGCACAGTCACCGATGGCCCTTTCGCGGAAACCAGAGAACAACTGGGCGGCTATTACCTCGTCGAAGCCAAGGATCTCGAAGAGGCCCTGGCCCTGGCGGCGCGAATCCCTTCGGCACGCTGGGGTTCGATCGAGGTCCGGCCTATCATTCCGCATGAAATGCCCAGCTAGCCCGATGGAGGCCGGGCGTTTGCGCCTGGCGGGACGGGCCAGAGGCCCGTCCTCCATTCTCCATCTATAATTCATTGGGCTGACTGGCGGTCCGATGAGATTTGAACTTTTTGTAGCATCCCGGTATTTACGCGCCAAACGGCGCCAAGCCGTGATCGGCGTCATCACCGGCATTTCTATCGCCGGAGTCGCCGCCGGAGTCGCATCATTAGTTGTCGCGCTTGCGATCAACAACGGATTTCGCCAGGATCTCCAGGACCGTCTGCTCGGTTCGAGTTCTCATATCAACCTGCTGCGCATCCAGAGCGACGGAATCAAAGACTGGCGTCTGCTGATAGAACGCCTGGCGAAAGAACCACACATCGTTGCTGCAGCCCCCGCAATTTACGAACAGGTGTTGATCTCTCGCGGACCACGGGCCCGCGGCGCCGTGTTGAAGGGAATGATTCCCGGGGAAGAAAGAAAAGTCAGCGATCTTCTGAAAACGGTAACGATCGGCTCAGCCGAGGCGTTAGGTGAAGGCACGATTCGTATAAACGCACCACCCGAATCCGCACCGCCGGACCAATCTCCCACTGATCTTCAGGGCGTGGAGAACCGCGTGGCCGCCATGCCACCGATCATTCTCGGCAAGGACATGGCCGATGAGTTAGGCGCGAGCGTCGGATCTATCGTGCTGGTCACCAGCCCGCAAGGTGAACTCACCCCCTTCGGCATGGTCCCGAAGTACAATCGCTTCCGCGTCGCAGGGATTTTCAACTCAGGCTTCTATGACTACGACAGCTCCTGGTCATTCACCCGCCTCAGCGACGCGCAGCAACTATTCGGCCTCGGCGATCTGGTTTCTGTAATCGAATTCAAAGTGGACGACATCTACCAAGCCGCTCAGATCTCAACCCAACTCGAACAAGCCGCCGGCAAAGGTTTCATGGCCACCAACTGGATGGAGCAAAGCAAAGCGCTTTTCCGCGCCCTGCGCCTGGAACGTCTAGTCACATTCATTACCATCGGCCTGATCGTCTTCGTGGCCGCGCTCAACATTCTGATCTCGCTCACCATGATGGTCATGGAAAAAACTCGCGACATCGCTGTGCTGATTTCCATGGGCACGCGCAAATCGCAGGTACGCCGCATCTTCATCGCGCAAGGGGTGCTGATCGGAGTGGTTGGAACCGCCATCGGCCTGGTGCTTGGCTACACGCTTTCCTGGGCCGGCGGACACTATCATCTGTTGTCGCTGGCCCCTGAGGTCTACTCCATCGACTATGTGCCCTTCGCGCCCCGTGCAATGGACGGAGTCTTGGTGGCGCTGGTCGCGATTGGCATTTCTTTGATAGCGACCGTGTATCCGTCCTGGTCGGCAGCCCGCATCCTGCCTGCAGAAGCCTTGCGCTACGAGTGATCCGCGAGACCGCGGTCTCAGGTGAAAAGATCAAAGTTTCGGCGCAAGCGGTCAACTGGGTGCATGGTCCGCGTTGGTGGATGGCTCATCTGAAATTGCGCGCGCTGTGGTTTTGAGGATGCGCCGTTCGTCATAGTCGGCAAGCTTCGGAAAACTAAGAATAGGTGCGGAGGCAAGCGCCAGCACGCGTTCGCGATATCGCTTCAAGCAATCTTCTCGATCTTGCTGGCTGAGGCGTGCCGGAGCATATACCAGAAACGGCTCGATGACGGTGAACCCGGTGAAGAAAAAGATGCCGTGATTGATTGGAAAAAGAATCGAAGAGATCGGACCGTTCAGTCCGTGTTCCGAATAGAGCGGAGCCGAACCACCGATCGTGACCGAGCACATGGCCCGCTTCCCCGCAAAGACGCCATGATCGTAGAATCGGCCGCCCCCGTAAATGCGGCCCATGGCAAACACGCGATCCACCCAGCCCTTGAGAATCGCAGGGAGTCCAAACCACCACAAGGGAAACTGGAAAATCAGAGCATCGCACCAAAACAGCTTGTCCATCTCCACCTTTATGTCCGGGGCGAAGCCGTCCTGCTCGCTGGCGTAAGTTTCTTCGGCTTGCTGACGGAGACTGTCGGAATTGTGAATCGTCACAAAGTTGCGACGATCCGAGATGGGATTGAAGCCCATCGCGTAAAGATCCGAGACCACCACTTCATGCCCCGCTCCCCATAGTGCGGCGCCAGCCTCGCGAGTCATTGCGCCGTTGAAACTCTTCGGTTCGTGGTGAGCATGAACAATAAATATCCGCACCTTGCACCTGCCTTGAAAGCTGAAACATTGGATGCTCGCCAGGTACTGAAGTTTCAATGCGACAAGCAACGGTCACCGACACACCTGCGCTGCGCTTGATGCACAACTGTATTTCAGGATTCCTGTCGCTTTCCGCGGATTGTTTGACATAATCCTTTACTCTTTTATGACATTTCCGATCACCTGTTTATGGCATTCTGCCCTCACGCTCACAGGGATGTGACTTTGGGCCCCGCTCGACGGGTCCGCAGTCCGGTGACCGAGGTCACATTCATTTCTATGATTTCTGCAGTACAGTTTGCTTAGAGATGGACCCGAACAGTTGCGCGAGAAACGTTTTCGCCGGACCCGTGTTTTAATGAAGGAGGCAACCCGCCGAGGGCGAGCCGGGTGGCGGATAGCTCGTCGCCCCGGATTCTGGAACGAGGAGCACTGCGGGTGCATCTAATGGACCAGTTCCTGATAAGGACCGAGGGGCTCAAGAAAGTCTTCCGGTCGGGTAAGTCGGATTTAGTGCTCTTTGAAAATTTGTCGTTTCAGGTGGCCAAGGGTGAAATGCTCGCCATCGTGGGCGAGTCGGGTGCGGGAAAGAGTACCTTGCTGCACATCGTCGGCGCTCTTGATAGGGCCTCCGCGGGTGACGTATACTTCGCCCACTTGCGATTGAGCTCGCTTTCGGAGAACGCTGCCGCTGAGTTTCGTAACCGCGAAATCGGCTTTGTCTGGCAATTCCACTACCTGCTGCCGGAATTCACGGCGCTGGAGAATGTGGCCATGCCGCTGCTGCTTCGGGGCCGCCCCTGGCAGGACGCACAAGGAGAAGCTTCGCGGTGGCTGCACGAAGTCGGTTTGGACCAGCGCTCGCACCATCGTTCGGGAGAGCTTTCCGGGGGCGAGCAACAGCGGGTGGCTCTGGCTCGCGCTCTCATCACCCAGCCCAAGCTTTTGCTAGCGGATGAGCCGACCGGAGACCTCGATAGCCGCACGGCGGATTCAGTGTTCGAGCTGATCGCCAGATTGCATCGCGACTATCAGTTGACTTCCCTCATCGCCACCCACAACTTTGCGTTTGCCCGTCGCTGCCAGCGCGTGTTGCGGCTACAGCAGGGAAGGATTGAGGAGGTGGGACCGGAAACGCTACCGGCATAGCACGTCGCGGGAATTGACTTTTCCTCGGCGACGTGTCGGAATGATGGAGACCGATGTCTCGGTCCGGTTTTGCGAGCGGGGCACGGGTTTCACGAATGGTCTTCGGCAAGCAAAAAGTTGCAACCGCTTGCCGAGAAACGACAAGTAAGTGTCTTTGGTAACTGAACGAACAGGCGGAACCCGCGATAGACAAGGTGTAGGCGGTTGGCACTTTGATTGCACGATGGAGCTAGGGTCAAGGAGTTCCGACGAGCAGGGCCGTCAGCATGACCCCGAGTCCTCCGCCGGAACTTGGGGGAAAGGGTTATATGTTTGAGCGTTATACGGAGAAGGCAAGGCGCGTCATCTTTTTCGCGCGCTACGAAGCCAGCCAGTTCGGGTCTCCCTATATTGAGACGGAACATCTTCTGCTGGGACTTTTGCGCGAAGATAAAGCATTGACCAATCGCTTTCTGCGCTCCCATGCCTCCGTCGAATCCATTCGCAAGCAGATCGAGGGACACACCACTATCCGCGAGAAGGTTTCCACTTCCGTCGACCTTCCGTTGAGCAACGAGTGCAAACGCGTGCTCGCCTATGCCGCGGAAGAGGCGGAGCGCTTGTCCCATAAGCACATCGGAACCGAGCATTTGCTTTTAGGTTTGCTGCGAGAGGAAAAATGCTTTGCCGCTGAGATTCTGCACGAGCGTGGTTTGAGACTTTCCACCATTCGAGAGGAATTGGCGCGCACCAGCCAGGAAAAGGCCCAGCCCCAGCGTCAGCGCGAATCGTCTCTGTTGAGCGAGTTCTCCCGCGACCTGACCCAGGCCGCCATGGACACGCAACTCGACCCTCTGGTCGGACGCGATGGCGAACTGGAACGCGTGGTTCAGATTCTCTGCCGCCGCACCAAGAACAACCCAGTGCTGATCGGTGAACCCGGCGTGGGCAAAACCGCCATCGTCGAAGGCCTGGCGCAGCGTATTGCCGATGGCGAGGTTCCGTCGTTCCTCGCCGACAAACGCATTCTGGCCCTTGATCTTTCACTGATCGTCGCCGGCACGAAGTATCGTGGACAGTTTGAAGAGCGTCTCAAAACCATCATGAAAGAATTGATGGAGTCTCAAAACTCCATCATCTTCATTGACGAACTGCACACGCTGGTCGGCGCAGGCTCGGCTGAGGGTTCGCTCGACGCAGCCAACATCCTGAAGCCCGCGTTGTCGCGCGGAGAAATCCAGTGCATTGGCGCGACCACCCCCGGCGAGTACCGCAAGTCGATCGAAAAAGATCGCTCGCTCGAACGCCGCTTCCAGGCAGTAAAAGTTCCGCCGCCCAACGAAGCCGATGCCACCAAGATTCTGTTCGGGATCAAAGACCGGTACGAGAAGTTCCACGCCGTCACCTACACCGACGACGCCATCAACTTCGCGGTATCGCACTCGAACCGCTATATTCCCGACCGCTTCCTGCCCGACAAGGCAATTGACCTGGTCGACGAAGCCGGCGCCCGCGTAAAACTGCGCCAGACTTCGCTGCCCGAGGAATTGACCGAGGTGCAGAAGCGCATCAAGTTCATCGTTCACCGCATGGAAAATGCCATCGCGAACCACGAGTTCGAGAAGGCGCGTTTCTATTCGGACGAGGAACGCAAAGAGCGCGAGAACCTGCGCGCTCTTCGCGAAAAATATCATCTGGACGAGTCTTCCACCGGCGTAGTCGGCCGTGAAGATATCGAAGACGTGGTCTCGCGCTGGACCGGCGTCCCGGTCACGTCGATCAAGGAAGAAGAAACCCAGAAGCTCCTCCGCATCGAAGAAGAGCTGCACAAGCGAATCATTTCGCAAGACAAAGCCATCAGCGCGCTGGCCCGCGCCATCCGCCGCAGCCGCGCCGGATTGAAGAACCCGAACCGTCCCATCGGATCGTTCCTGTTCCTCGGTCCGACAGGTGTCGGCAAAACCGAAGTGGCCCGCACCCTGGCGCAGTTCATGTTCGGAACCGAAAAAGCCCTGGTCCGCTTCGATATGTCGGAATTCATGGAGAAGCATTCAGTGTCGAAGCTGATCGGCTCGCCCCCGGGATATGTGGGTTACGAAGAGGGCGGCCAACTCACAGAACGCGTCAAGCGCGCGCCTTATTCGGTTGTGCTGCTGGACGAAATCGAAAAGGCGCATCCGGATGTTTTCAACATTCTTTTGCAGGTGTTTGAAGACGGGCAGCTCACCGACGGGTTGGGCAATACCGTGGACTTCAAGAACACCATTCTGATTATGACCTCGAACATCGGCGCGCGTCACTTGCAGCGCCGCGAGGGCTTGGGCTTCCAGTCGAGCAAGGAAGACATGATCTCGGAAAAGGTCGAGGATCTGGTCAAGAACGAAGTCAAGCGTACCTTCAATCCCGAATTTCTCAACCGTTTGGACGAGATCATCCTGTTCAGCGCTTTGAGCGAAGGCGATCTGATCCAGATTCTGGAACTCATGGTCAGCCTGCTGAATCAGAATCTGTCGCAGAAGGCGATTACCGTCACCGTGACCGACGAAGCCAAGAAGTGGATCCTCAGTCAGACGCTGGTGGACCGCAGCTATGGCGCGCGTCCACTGCGCCGGGCTTTGCAGAAGTACATTGAAGACCCGCTTTCGGAGGCTTTGATCCAAGGCACGATCGCCACACGGCCGGCGTTTATCGAAGTCTTCCTCGGGGACAACAAGCTGTTCTATCGTCCCGTGGACTCGAAGGAAACCGAAGGCGTGTTGTTGTACGAAAATTAATCGTTCCGGTAGAGACGTAGTGGGCTACGTCTCTACAGCCGCCAGTCAAGAGCTGGCGGTTTTTTTGCGACCTTCGCTCCTCAACAGTAATCCTAGACGCACAAGCTTATCCGCGGCGGGAGCCGCGAAACTCTTCCGAGGGAGCACTATGGAAAAAGTCAACATTATGCAGAAGTTTTCCCATATTACGGAATACTGGAAGCCTTACATCGCCGCCGAACTTAACGGCCAGATGGTGAAGCTGGACAAAATCAAGGGGGAGTTCGTTTTTCATCATCACGATCACGAGGATGAGATGTTTCTGGTGGTGAAAGGCCGTTTCCGGATGGAGCTTCGCGACCGCCACATCTGGGTTGAAGAGGGCGAGTTCCTGGTGGTCCCGCGAGGAGTGGAGCACCGGCCGGTCGCCGATGAAGAGTGCTGGTTCTTGCTGTTCGAGCCTGCTTCAACTTTGAATACCGGGAACGTAGTCAACGAGCGCACGCAGCGGGAACTGGAACGCGTTTAGAGCAGGGTGAGCAGGGGGGTTCTAGGGAGCCTTGCCGAGCTTCGCTCGGCAGGACGGGTCAGAGACCGTCCCCACACCAGCATCGAGACTTCGGGCTATCGCCCTTGTACTACTTGCAGCGTTACCGAAGTGGCTCCGTAGTTGACCTGGAAGTGTTCGTTGGAATTGATGCTGCGGCCGTTCACTGTGGCGAATTGTCCGCTCACCGCGTTGCCGGTCAGGATGGTGAAAGTGTCGCCAATATTCGGGACAAAGCCCTTGAGCCGCTTGATGTTTAAGGTGCCGCCGAGGCTGACCGTGCTGGTTACGTTGAGCTGACTGTATTGAGAGCCGGCCGCGGTCCCGCCAATTTGCACGTCCAGAACCCCTGTCAAGAGCTGGGTGTAGTCGTTGGTGACGCTGACCAGCCCGGCTTGGCTGAGGCTGTCTCCGATGATGAAGGTGGCTACAGTGCCCGCAGGCGGGTTGGCCGAGACCTTCGTGGAAACTCGTCCGTTCCTTTCGATGGTGTGCGGAATCTTTCCGGAGAAAGCTCCCGCGCCGGACGCATTGCCAACCGAAACGTTGCCGGAAAACGTTCCAGCCCCGGCGAGTGTGCCAGCGGTAGCGTTGACCAGGCTGCCGGTCGGGACCGCGAGCAGTCCGTCTACGGTTGTCTCGCCGCCCGCCTGCTCATAGTTACCCGTCCCTCCCACGATAAACTGGCTCCCCTTCGCAATGTTTAGACGACCTTGATTGGTGAATGTGCCAGCTGTCGTCAACCGGTTGAAGTTCGGCGGCAGTAAAGTGAATCTGCCGGAGGAACTGTTGGTCGCAAAGTTCGCCAGCCCATTCACGTTGTTCTGATTCACGATTTGTCCCGCCAGGATGATGTTGGCGGCGTTGCTGACGATGTTGGCGTTGTCGAACTGAAACGTGCCCGCGATGTTATAGATTCCACCCGTCAGGGTTCCGGTGTTGGGATTGAAATTGGCGAAAGGTCCAGTCAGGGTCAGGACGCTGGGCGATTGTCCAGTCATTGCTGCAACCAACAGTGAACCCTTATTGGTGAAAAGATTTCCTGCGCCCATGCTGATGTCCAGAGGCAGACTCGAGTTAGCGTTAATGACGCCTTTGCCGGCGTTGACCAGATTCATAGAGTTGCTGCCGATAATCCCGGTGCCTTGAATGGTGCTGCTGTTGGTCAGGGTGTCGCTGCCGGTCTTGCCCATGATCATGTTGTTAAGGCCGGTGCCCGACATTGTCAAGGTGCCTTTGCCCGTCAGGCTCGCCGTGCCGTTGATCAGCAGCGTGGCGGGCCCGGCGGGGCGCGGTCCTGCGCCAAGGTCAATTGCGCCATCATTGTCGAGCAACCCCGAGGCCTCCAGCACATCGTCATTGCTAAGTTGAACCGTAGACAGATTCTTCCAACCCCCTTCCACCGTGGCATTGTGGGGAACATGGATCCCCGCCCCGCCCCAGGCCATGGCGCGCAGTGCAACTCCGTCATCGTAGAATATCTCGTTGTCTGACGAGGCCGTGCCTCCTGTGACTTCGCCCGCCTTGAAGTCGAGAATTCCTCCGTTCGTGTCAAATAAGCCGCCGGTATTGTTACCGTGTCCCACCTGAACGATTACGGTGTAATTCGAGACCGCGGCACTGATGGTCGCTGTGTTTCGGAGCTTGGCCACACTAATAGATCCGCCCAGGCTCTGGATGTGCTGGTCATTGATGAGGAAGCCGCTTCCCGCAATGCTGTCGTTTGGGCCATTGATGGTGGTTGACCCGCCGCCGGTCAGTGTCACCGCAGTATCGATAACCAGACTCGCAGGGGAGTCTTGCGTGCCCATGAGACTGATGGTGCCTTCATTGGTGATGGTGCCCTTAAGGATAGTCAGGGCGCCAAATATGACCTGATATTGGCATCCAACCGCGAGGGTAACTCCATCCAGGGTGGGGCCGGAGCCGTGCAGGGGCTTTTTAGCAACGATGACTCCGGGGCCCAACGTGCCTCCGGAGATAATGACGCGAAGTAATAGGACGCTTCCTTGGATGGAGCCGGTGTTCGTGTTCGCAATTTCCCCACCCCGGAGCTTCAGTTGACCGCTAGTGCCCTCCAGGATCTTAGAATTGACCATCTTTCCCAGGGGCGCAATATCCAATGAATTCTTCTGAGCATTCGCATCAATCGTCCCGACATTCTGTAGATTCAGCTCGAAATCGCCAATGTTCCCAGCGCCCTGGATGCCCTGGGATGACGATAGCTGGTTGATGAACGTGTTCCCCCTGCCCCCGGTAATGTAGTTCGCCGGGCTGTCCGACATTGTCACTGAGCCGCTACCTCTGAGTGTCACGGTCGAGCCCCCGAGGTAAAGTGTCGTTGGGCTAAAGACGCCACTGTTATTTAGCTTAAGCTGACCATCGACCATGATGCTGTCGCCATCGATTTGTAGCTTGATCCCATCCGGGATAATCAGCTCGGCGCCCTTATCTATCGTCAGGTTTTTGATTGTCGCGTCAACGTTCTGATTAACGAAGCCCCCGTGCGTCATGTTCGTAATCTCCACGTTATCCGACATTTGGGGCATTCTTCCGAGGGACCAGTTTTGCACGTCGCTCCAGTTATCGTCGGGCCCCTTGCCGTTCCAGATATCGGTGCTGCTGGGGCTGGGTAGCCGCGGTCGAGGCGCGAACACCTTGGCCGAAGGCGCATTGGCGCTCCTGTGCTGCCAGTCCGCAGCCCGACTGTCGGCGCTTGAATCGGCTTGAACAAAGGCAAGTGCCTGCACTCCCCAAAAGGCCATCCAGAGAATCGCTGTCACCGTGAGAACACAGGTCCTTCTAACGCGCGGCAACCAACGCTCAGACGCAACGGTTTTTACCGGATGGAGCGACTCACGAAACAATTTGCCCGAACGTGTGTAAGCCATACGCACCTCCCGATCAAGGGCGGCTCTATAATGCCGGGGCACGAACTCGGCTGGAATGAACTCGGAAAGGGGAAGGATAAAGCAGCCGAGCGGGGAAATTCTCCTCTTTTGACAGCCAGCCGTCAAGGTGCAGAAGTTTGCATGCCGTCCGTACCCATCAGCGAGGACGCTCGCGGCTACATCGCTTATTGCAGCAGGGCGAGGGTTCGGCAGGCTCGGGTGATGGTCTCGCGCTCTTCGGGGGTCAGGTCGGCGAACTCGAATCCGTAGCGGTAGCCGGTGCAGTTGCGGACGATGCCCTTGACCCGAACTGGGGCACTGGCAATCGGGACGGAGAATTGAAGGTTGACGGGAGTGCCGACTTCCCATCCCGCGACGAATACGCCTCCGATTCCTCCCTCGTTGAGGTTGAGAGAACGCCCGCGCATCTCGCGGGGTTCGAGGCCGAGAATGACGGCTCGTAGTTCGGTTTCGAGTTCGTATCTTGGATAGCGCCGGGTGTGAGTGGTGCTTTCGGGTTGTTGATTCAGATCCATGGTGTGAGAATCATTCTCACACTCCACGGCGAAAAATCTCAGCTCACGTTTGTATTGTTCTGAAATTGGAACAGCGCGAAGGGGCGTGTCCTTTCGGTTTTGCAAATCGGGAGTGGAAAGCCTTAGCGGGTCAAATTTGTGAATCCCGTCAAGCCCTCCGGGGAGCCCAGGCGCAGCCCGACGATGCGGACCGCGGCGGCGCTGAACCTGGCCGCGTCGTTTACCCGGCTATCCGCATCTAAATCCCACGATGGAAGTCACGGTGTATTCCGCCTTCTGGTGTCCGGATTGCCGTGAAGCCAAGCGCTTCCTGCAACAGCACAACATCCCTTTTCACGACATCGATATCGAGAACACGCCCGGCGCAGCCGAGGAAGTGGTCCGGCGGACCGGCAAGCGGGCCATTCCGCAGTTCGTGATTGACGGCGAATGGGTCCAACCTTACCGACCCGGCGAAGGCTTTCTGTACGAAGAAATGGCGCAGCGATTGGGCGTCAAAGAGCCTTAAGCTTCTGATTGAAGCTAATTCTCGACTGGCCCGCGCGGGGCGGGATTCAGCCGCGCCGTAGATCGTTTCCAGGGCTTGCGGCACGCCGGGGAAGCCGTGCCCTTTCAAAACTCCAAAGCCGGAAGCGGGCGAGGGCGCCCGCTCTACACGGCCACGAGCTAAGTCCTTTCAGGCGAGCCTTTTAATCGGTTCCACTGGTTCATCATCCTCCGTACCGTAGGAACTGGGGGAGCCCAGGCGCAGAATAGAAACTCGCAGGTAAGCCACCAGATCTCTCCTCCGAGCGCCCTGCAACGTCCTCATGGCCGAAAACGATTCTCCTATCCACGAAGAGCCGGTCTGCACCGCATGGCAGCGGTTGGTCGAAGTTGTGCTGGGAGTGTTCCTTCTCGCCGGCGCGGGCTTGATGGTTCGCTATTTCCCCGCCGCGCAGCCAGTCGATCTGCAAAAAAGCGATGCGCAGCGGAACGATATTCAAAAGCAAGTGCAGCAACTCTCCCGCCAGGTACAGGAGTTGGAGCAGGAGCAGGCCATGCCGGCGCTCGTCCTGCACCGCTACCGTAATTCCATTTGCTACGTGTTTGGGATCTATCAGGTCGGGTTCGCTGGCCGGACGCCTGAGTTGCGGGCGCGTATCTCCGGGACTGGCTTCGTGGTCTCCGACGGATTGCTCGCGACCAATCGGCATGTGGCCGAACCCTGGTACGAAGACCCCGAGTCAACCTTGTTGATTCGCCGGGGCGCCAGACCACGCCTGGAAAAACTGTTGGCATTCTTTCCCGGCCTGTCCACGCCGGTGAACATTACTCCGGCAGTGCTGTCGGCGCAGGGCGATCTTGCGGTGCTTCGCATCGAGGACTCGCCCGACGTGCGCCAGCTTCGGCCTCTGCCCCTGGCCAGTGATATGCCGAATCCGGGAGAGCTCGTAGCCGTGGTGGGATATCCAATGGGTGTGCTGGGCATGGTGGCGAAATCGCCGCCCGCTGTGTACGACCGCCTGGCCTTCCGCCGCGATGATCAGGGAGCCGCCAACGAACTGGCCGCGCTTTCGTTGATCCGGCCTTCCTCAACCTGCGGACACTTGGGGGATGTGGTCGGCGACAAACTCATCTACGACGCGCCTACGGCTCACGGCGGCAGCGGAGGCCCGGTATTCAACTCGCAAGGGGAAGTCATCGGCGTCAACGCGGCTTATATCGACGGATTCTCCGGGGGCACGCTGGGGGTTTCCGTGCGCGCGCTAAAGCCGTTGATCGCGGCCGCGAAGACCGCGGCAGCAAGCACGAATTAATCACAGACTGACAACCTCTCATTGTCCACATATCACTGACGCCAAGACTGTCCAACAAATAAATTTCTAAATAGACGTCATCCTGAACCCGGCTTCAGCCGGGTGAAGGATCTCGCGCGCAGCAGCTACACTCTATGCGAGAGGCGAAACACTTCTACGTTTATGTCATGACGAACAACTCGCGAGCTCATGTGCTGTACGCGGGAATCACCGGCGACCTGCAACGCCGCGTATTCGAGCACAAGAACAAACTTTTGCCCGGCTTCACCAGCCGCTACAACCTGACCCGCCTGGTCTACTGCGAAATGTTCAGCTACCCCGGCGACGCGATTCAACGCGAGAAGGAGATCAAAGGCTGGGTTCGCAGCAAGAAGATCAAGCTGATCGAAAGCATGAATCCCCACTGGCATGACCTGGCCGCGGACTGGGAAAACCTATACAAGCCTGTGGACCGTACCCCAGCCAACGCGCGCGCGATCCTTCGTGGCCTGGCGGCCACTCAGGATGACGTCAAAAGAAGGTAGGTCGCGAGTGGGGCGTACCGCCGACTAAAATCCTTTGATCCAGCCTGGCTCTCTCACCTGCTCTTCGTCCAGACGCGGGTTTCAGGATCTTGACGCGCGGCTGGATGCGGCTGCAGTTCCCCGTCACTGCCTCCATGGCCTCGGGAATGCCGTGTCCTTTAACACGATGTGTATGAAGATCACAAAAGGGTCTCCAACTGAGGCCTTTCCGGCAACCGCTCGAAGCTGGACTGGCCACCGGGGTTCCGCACCGTTTAGAATCCCTAGTCCTTCTGTTTGCTATCGAAACTGAAGAGGTGAAGTCTGTGATTCCGCGTTATACCCGCCCTGACATGGGTCGCATCTGGAGCGACGAGAACCGTTTTCGCAACTGGCTCACCGTGGAAGTTGCCGCCACCGAGACCCTGGCTGACGCCGGTATGGTTCCGAAAGATGCCGCCAAAGCCATCCGCAAGCGCGCCGACTTCGACCTCCAGCGCATCCACGAGATCGAGGCCGAAGTGCGCCACGATGTGATTGCCTTCACCACCGCGGTCGCCGAGATCGTCGGTCCGGAGGCGCGCTGGTTCCACTACGGCCTGACCTCCAACGATGTAGTCGACACCGCACAGGCCCTGCTGATCGGCCAGGCCTCTGCCATCATCGCCGCCGACCTCGATGGGCTTTCCGAAGTCCTCAAGCGCCGAGCCTGGGAGTTCAAGGACACGCCCATGGTCGGCCGCACGCATGGCATTCACGCTGAACCGATCACCTTCGGCTTCAAGCTGGCCAATTGGTATTCCGAGACCCAGAGGAACATCGAGCGCTTCCAGCGAGCCGCCGAGGATATGCGCGTGGGCAAGTTTTCCGGAGCTGTTGGAACCCTGGCGCACCTCAGTCCTGAGATCGAAGAAAAGATTTGCGCCCGCCTGGGATTGAAAGCCGCCGCGGTTTCTTCCCAGGTGATCCAACGCGATCGCCACGCCTACTATCTGGCGACGCTGGCGGTGATTGCCTCCACCTTGGACAAGATCGCCACGGAAATCCGTCATCTCCAGCGCACCGAAGTCCGCGAAGCTGAGGAGTTTTTCAGCGAGAAACAAAAGGGCTCGTCTGCGATGCCGCACAAGCGCAACCCCGTGACCTTCGAGCAGATCAGCGGCCTGTCCCGCGTGGTGCGCGCGAATGCACAAGCTGGATTCGAGAACGTTGCGCTTTGGCACGAGCGCGACATTTCCCACTCTTCCGCCGAGCGCGTCATCATTCCAGACTCCACCACGCTGGTGGACTACCTGCTGCAAAAGACGGCCACCTTGATTGACACCATGTTCGTCTATCCAGAACGCATGAGACGCAATCTCGAGAGCACGGGCGGCCTGGTCTTCAGCGGACAACTGCTCCTCGACCTGGTAGAGCACGGGGTCTCACGCGAGGATGCCTATCGAATGGTGCAAAGCCACGCCATGCGCGCCTGGAAAGAAGACCTGAATTTCCGCGATCTGGTGCTCAAAGACAAGGAAATCACGCGCCGGGTTCCGCGCCGTCAAATCGAACGCGCCTTCGATCTTGAGCGGCAGCTGCGAAATATCGACGGAATCTTCGCTCGTGTTTTCCCGAGCGATCGTACCCTCACGAAACCAGGCCGAAAGCGGAAACACTAGGACAACCTTTCCCTTGGCTTTTGGTCGCGGTGCACCAGCAAAAAAAAAATCGATTGGTGCGCGACAACGCAGTTGATCGGCGCTGCGCCGCAAGGCGACGAACACCTCTTCTTCCAGGTTGCTCAAGGATTGGCCTCTGCTGGGTCTCTCGGCGGCTGACCTTCGCCATACTTCCTCGTTGTTAACCGACTGCTTACTAGCCGGTACAAATCTTTACATTCTGCAGCGAGCTTTTTTGCATCTCATTATTTAACTAACTGGTTAGTAAAAGAAGCTGGAGAAACAGAAATATGAAAACTTTTCGCCGGAATGCGGGTTTATTTATGGTAGAGGATCGGAGGGTCCAGTTTATGAAAGCTTTACTTCGGAGTTTCGGTTGGCTGGTTGCAGTAGGCATCTTGAGCTTGAATTTGGCGGCGCAGACTACGAGCGCGAGCCGTTACGACGCCACCATTCAGGCGAAAGTCTCACATCAGCTCGCAAGCAAGAAAGAATTTCAGAACGTCCAGGCCGCGGTTGGGGATGGCATCGTTACCCTGACCGGCAGCGTGGATCTGTATCAACAAAAGCTGGATGCGGCCAGAAAAATCCGCAAGACGGAAAACCTGCAGGGGGTGCGCAACCTGATCGCAGTGAACGGCAAGAGCGTTCCGGACGCTGATCTCACGGCGCGACTCGACCGCGAACTCTACTACGACCGCCTAGGGCTGGACAACCAGTTTAACTTCATGACAGCATCGGTGGACAACGGCGTGGCTACGCTAAACGGCGAAGCCCGAACCGAGTTCGACCGGGACTCCGCCGTGGCCCTGGTGGACCGCACGACAGGCGTGAGGGACGTGGTGAACAACATCAAAGTCGCCCCCGCCTCGAATTTCGATGACGACATCAGAATTCGCGCCATGCGGGCGATCTATCGCGATCCAGTGCTGAGCCGCTACGCGATCGATCCCGGCAAGCCGATCCGGATTGTCGTCGACCGCGGCACCCTGAGCCTCTACGGCGTAGTCAGCAATTCCGCAGATAGGGACATCGCGGGCATCCGCGCAGGCCAGGTATTCGGAGCCTTCCGCGTACAGAACAACCTGGAGGTAGCCGGGAAATCGTAAACAATGGAGGACGGGCGTCTCGCCCGTCCTCTCGTATAGGGACGGGTCTCTGACCCGTCCAGCCGGGCAGAGCCCAGCAACCTCACAATCGGTTAATCAGCGCCGCCACATACCCCGCCCCAAACCCGTTGTCAATATTCACCACACTCACATTCGAAGCACAGGAATTCATCATCCCCAAAAGCGCTGCTACGCCCTTAAAAGCCGCGCCATAACCCACGCTGGTGGGAACCGCAATCACGGGAACGCCAACCAGCCCGCCGACCACGCTGGGAAGCGCACCCTCCATCCCAGCGCATACGATGACCACACGCGCCCGCGCCAGCGTTCCCCGATTCGCCAGCAAGCGATGAATGCCGGCCACGCCCACATCATAAAGATGCTCAACGTCGTTACCCATAATTTCCGCCGTGACCACCGCTTCCTCTGCCACCGGAATGTCGCTGGTCCCCGCCGAAACCACGGCAATGATTCCCTTGCCATATGTCTTTTGGTCGCGTTGCAGAACAATCGCCCGCGCCAGTTCCCGATACTGCGCCCGCCGCACCTTCTTTTTGACCGCGACGAACTGCTCCCTGCTGGCCCGCGTCGCGAGGATATTCCCCTCATGTCGCGCCAGCCGCGAAAAAATCTGGGCAATCTGCAACGGCGTCTTGCCCTGCCCGAAGACGACTTCAGGCATCCCCGCGCGTAGCGCTCGATGATGATCGACCTTGGCGAACCCCAGATCCTCAAACGGCAGATGCCGCAGGCGTTGAACGGCAACCTCGGGAGAAAGCCTCCCGGCGCGCACCTGGACGAAAAGTTTGTGAATCGATTCAGAGGTCAAAGCAGCACTCAGCAGTCAGCATTTCAGCACTCAGCCCTCAGCTCTCAACAATAAACTCTCGACAATCTGCTCAACCCCTTCAGCCTGGTTTCATAAACGTTCTTTTGGGGAGGGCACGGCTTCAGCTGTGCCGACCGACACGCACACAACGTGGGCTTCAGCCCCTGACGCAGACATCGATGCATCTGTGAAACCAGCAGCCATCTAGATTAGCACTCCGCAAGACTTGGCTCCGCTGTGCTGGCGGGCTCCGATCTTCTGCAAGAACGCTGGTAGGATTGAGTAGCTCGATCGGGAATATTTTTGCGCTATGCTCGCCGTCCGCGACAATCTGGCCGAATGCTTCGACGCGCTGCGGGCGCACAAGCTGCGGGCCTCGCTTACCATGCTGGGGCTGACCATGGGCGTGGCCACTCTCATCACGGTCATGACCCTGGTGCAGGGCGCCAACGTTTATGTTGAGCAGAAGATCGCCAACCTCGGCACCAACGTTTTTCAAGTGGCGCGCACTCCTTTCGCGGTCACCGACTTCAACCTTGTCATCAAGGCGCTCAAGTACAGGAAGATCGAGTTCGACGACATGCAAGCCATTTCTGAGCGCTGCACCGCATGCGAAGAGGTGGGGGCCAGCGCCAGCACTACGGTCCGGGTGCGCTATGGCGATAAAGAAGTACCCGACGTGAACCTCTCGGGGCAAACCGCGAGCATGGCGGACATTGACACCCGCACCGTCGAACGCGGTCGCTACTTCACGCCTTCTGAAGCGGAGCATAGAGCCAACCTCTGCCTGATCGGTGACACGCTAGTGCAGCAATTGTTTCTCGGCGTGGATCCTATGGGGAAAACCCTGCGCATCGGCAGCGATGAGTACACCGTCATCGGCATCATGGAAAAAATCGGCAGCGTGCTGGGCCAGGACCAGGACAACTTCGTCATGGTGCCGCTCTCGAATTTCTTGCGCATGCAGGGCGTACACACGAGCCTCACCATCAATATCAAGACGAGCGCGGAGAAATTTGAGCCGGCTCAGGACCAGGCGCAGCTTGTATTGCGCGCACGGCGCCACCTCGCACCGAACGCGGAGAACGACTTCTTTATTGGCACCAAGGAAAGTTACATGGCATTGTGGCGCAGCATCAGCTCGGCATTCTTTGCCGTGTTCATTATGGTGAGCGTGATCTCGGTGGTAGTCGGCGGCATCGTGATCATGAACGTAATGCTGGTTAGCGTCACCGCGCGCCGCCGGGAAATCGGGGTGCGGCTGGCGGTGGGCGCGACCAAACTGGATATCGTGCGGCAGTTCATCGCGGAAAGCGTCACCATGTGCATAGCCGGGGGGTTGGTCGGCATAGCGCTGGGATTTCTGGTGGCGCTGCTGTTGCGAATGTTTACTCCGTTCCCGGCATCAGTGCAGAGCTGGGTCGCGGTGCTGGGAGTGTTCCTCAGTTCCGCAGTCGGACTGTTTTTCGGAATCTATCCCGCAGTGCGCGCGTCCCGGCTGGATCCGATCGTCGCCTTGAGGTCTGATTGATGGCGATCATGACCGCTGCGCAGGCTCGGGAGAATTGTCTGGCCGCGCTGGAAACGCTGCGCTCGTCCAAGGTGCGCTCTGCGCTTACCGTCCTCGGCATCGTGATCGGGGTCTCGTCGGTCATTTCGATGGCGAGCATCATTCAGGGGCTGAACAAGTTCGTGCAGGACAAAGTCGAATCCCTGGGCTCGCGCACCTATTTTGTCACACGATTCCCGTTTGGCACGGACCCATCCCACTTCCCACAAAGTATCCGCACCCGCCGCTACTTTGAATACGATTACGCAGATTTCATCCGGCAAGCTGCTCCCGATGTGCAGATCGTGACTACGTTTGGCACGCGCGGATTTATCTTTGGCGACAGCAACCTCATCACCAACGGCGACCGCAGCGTTGAGAAAGTCATTGTGCGTGGAGCGGAGCCGCAGTACACCGAAGCGATTCCGTTGTTCTCGGTGGGGCGTGGCCGCTTTATCAGCGCTTTCGATCAGGAGCACGCGCGAGCGGTGGTGGTGCTGGGCGCCGCCATCAATGAATCGCTTTTTCCTAACACAGATGCTATCGGCAAGACGGTACGGATCAACGGAGATCTGTACGACGTCATCGGCGTGTTTGAGCACGATGCTGGTCTCTTCGTCGGCCCCACCGTGGACGCGTTCGCCATCATCCCGCTGAGCAACTTCAAAAAGCAGTATCCGGAGGCCAAGGAGCTGATCATGGCCTTTACCGTCCCACAGAACGTGAGCGTCCAAACGGCGCAGGACGAGGTGATTCAGGCCATGCGCCGCTTGCGGCATATTCCCGCCAGCAAGGAAAATGATTTTGAGCTGAACTCGCCGGACTTCCTCAGCAATTTATGGAACCAACTTACGGGCGCGCTGGTGATTCTTACGACGGTGATCAGCTCCATCGGCCTGCTCGTCGGCGGAATTGGCGTAATGAACATCATGCTCATCTCGGTGACCGAGCGCACCCAGGAAATTGGCCTGCGCAAAGCCATCGGCGCCCGCCGGGTGGATATCCGCCTGCAATTCTTGCTGGAAGCTGTGGTCCTCACCCTGGTCGGCGGTACCATCGGAATTCTGATTGGGGCGGGCGTTTCGACACTGGTGCGCACCTTCGTGCCTTCAATTCCCGCCAGCCTGTCTTATCTATGGGTATCAATCGGCTTCACCATCTCTGTCGGAGTTGGTTTATTCTTTGGCTACTATCCCGCCAACCTGGCGGCCAACCTCGATCCTATCGTCTGCCTGCGGTATGAATAGTCCGACAGCCCTGGCGGCAGGTGAGACACCTGCCGCTACGCAAAAAGTCACAGCAACCCTATTGGTGACTCTTCTGGTATTCCGAGGCCACTTTGCTGTAGCCTGCGGGCACGGCGAAAAGCGTCGTGGCCACGGGTTCGGAGGAGAACTTGGTCATCTCCATGCTTGATTCCATCAGTACAGCCGAGTTGGGTGGAGCGCCGCTTGGCGCAGCGCCGCTCGCCGGAGCGGGTTGAGCTGCCGGTTGTTCTGGCTGCGGCTTCTTCTTGTGAAAGCCCCCAAAGCCCAGATTCCCGAGACTTGTAGGGACACCGCTGAATGTGCCCATGTGGCTGCCAGCCTTGTTTTCTACGTTCGAGGCTGCAGTATTCGTCGCCGAATTTGCCGCGTTGTTTGCGGCCTGGCCGGCGATGTCGCCAGCGTTTGGACCATTCGATTGCGGGAGCGGGGCTTCTGAAGCAGCGGGCAGAGGGCTGCCATCTGTGGTCGTGCCCATGCGCATGATTTGCGCCACCGGAACGCCCTTCAGTTTCGACATCTCCTTGGCCATGTCCGCCATCCCGGAAGACATTCCTGGTTGCATGGACAGCATCTGCGGCGACATCATGGACGGCATTGCGCCGGTGTACATCGTGCTCATTTTAGCCGCCATCCGAGCGTTGAAATCCCGCACCTCGCTGTAGCCGGGGATCTCGGGAGCCATCCACATATCGTTGGTGATGGCCATGTTGCCAGTTTGTCCGGACTTCTGATCCTTGGCCTCCATCGACATCTTAAGAATCGACTCGGAGGCCGATAGCCCTGCAACCTGTTTGTTGGCGCCGGTGTTCGTAACACTCACTTTGAACTTCATTTCCGGAGGCGGAGTTGTGCTGGCCTGCGGCGTTGGCGCCTGTTGCGGCTGAGATTGGGCCTTGCGCATGGCCTCCTCCATCGCCGCCTTCATTTCCTGAAAGGTGACGACCGAGTACTGCTTCTTGGCGTGATCGATTTTCGTAATCGTCTCCTGGTCAAGATCGATGATCTCCGTCGAGTCTTGATTGATGTGAGCCATGCGATTGCCTTTGACCAGAATGGTGGAATTGACAGGGTCGGTAATCTGACGGGCTCCCTTGCTGAAGGCGCCGGCAAACTTAGCCATGCTTACCAGGGAACCGCCGGTAATCTTCGTGGTCTCGTCGTAGCGGAAGTCGGCGAAACTCGAGGACGGCAGCACGATGCATACACCAAGCGCTAAACCGGTTCGAATGTGCATGACGATCTCCTCTCTGTGTTACGCCTGAGATTTCAGAAAGCTTAAGGCTTAAGTCCAGAGAAGTGTACCGCAGAATGGGCCGTGGGTGGCTTATGGAGGCGCTTTTGAAAACCGTTAGGATTTGGGGCTCGAAACTACGGGATGCTTACTAGGCCGCGGGATGAGGCTTGCGCTTATACACGTTGTACCCGCGCAGCGTAAGCCGGACCACGCCTCGGATTTGCTCCTCGACATAGCCTTCGTTCCGTAACTCGGCCACTGCCACTCGCGCTGAGGAGGAATCGACGGTCTGCTGAGGTAGCCTAACGAACTCGCCGGGATCATGCTCGTAGTGCTCGGCGAGGGTGAAAAAAAGCTCGGTTTGGATCGACTCTGGCTGCATTGTTTCTCTCTGGACCCAGTGTCCTCCCAGGCGGTATTTCAAGGAATGGCCCATCAGTGCCAGCCTCGGTAACCTTAGTCGAGTGTACTAACGCGGCAGGCGCAGAGAGCGGCTGAGCCATGGAGGCCGCACCTCGCAGAAGGCGTTATCCAACAGATTTGGCTGACGCCGCACGGGCGCGGGCGCTCGCGCCTGCACTGGCCAGCATGGCGAGCAGGGTGATCGGAGGTAGGGCAAGCAGGGTGTATTCGGGGACGCCCGCCGCCGGTTGAAGCCTGGACGGGGGGACCAGAAGTGAGGCAAGCGCCAACACGAGCGCGGCTCCCCACTGCCAGAGCAGACACATCAGAACGCCTTTGGTCAGGGCTCGGGGGAGGAGGCGCGCTTTCCAGATGGTCTTACGGTTTGCCAGCAGTACCAGCAATGCCGGGATCAGGAGAGGCTGGTTGTAGGCGGCTAATTTTGGCATCACAGCAAGGGTTACTGCGGCTGTCCATGCCAGAGCCCAGCCAAACTGCTGGCCGCCAGCGGGGCCCTTTCTCCACTGCCATAAACGGAGAACCAGAAAGCCCACGAGCGCCGCAGCGAGAAGCCCTGCCAGCCAGGCTGGGAGCAACACCTGCAGAATGGAGGGATCGGCGGCATAGCTTTGGTAGGCACGGATTGCAGTCAGGAATCTTCCCACCCAGCCGGGCGAGACCGCTTCGGCGGCGACGAACAGCGCCAGCAGGCTGGCGAAGAAGCTGTAGAAAAGACGTTGGCGAGTTTTCCACTGCCCGGCGGTCCACAGCATGAAGAAAAGAATGAACAGCGCGGAAAGCTGGGGCTTGATGGTGCTGAGTGCGATCAGAAATCCTGCCAGAACCAGCCAGCCTCGAACTGCGGCCGCGGATGCGGCTGCGAGCATAAGCGCCACGAGCACCGCCAGGTTTTGCAGATGATATTCGGATACGGCTGGGTAACAGCTCACGGCCAGCAGCATCCCAACGGCCTTGAATACTGGCCTGGTATGGAATCCGACGGCGCCCATCCAGAGCGGGACGCAGCCAGCCAGGCTCATCAGCAACAGCCATTGGAACATCTTGAGCACCGCGGAAAAGGGTAAAGTTACGGTGGGCGCCAACAAGAAGATTACGTACAGTGGATATGCGAAACCTACCTGGTCTTTGGGATCGGAGGGGTTTTTCGGATCCAGGGGGCGGCCGTAGAAGCCTGCCTGCATTTCGCTGGTCATTTCCGGGCTGTACGGATCGCGGCCGTGCAGGAGCGATTCGCGAGCTCCCAGCCAGCGAGGATAGAGGTCAGAATTATTGCCGATGGGGATTCGTTTGGATTGGGCGACCTTAGTGTTTGAGGGGAGGAGAATGGTTTCCGCCCAGCGCCAAATGCCAAAGCAGATCAGGAGCGAGGCCGCCAGGGCATACCACGGCATGCGTGGATTTGAGGGTGGCTGCACGTTGGCATTCTAGGATAACTATTGGGCCGAGGGTTCACAAAAACCGATTGCCGGTTCCCGGTTCTTGGTTCTTAGAGCATCCAATCGGGGGTGCGTGTGTTATTTTCTGGGGAGCTTTGAATTCTCTATGAAAAAGGTTTTGGCGTTCTTCCTGTTGTTCTTTGGGGGATGGTCGTGCGCGGCTGTCGACACTGGAGTTGACGCGTTGCCCGACCCGGTCTCCAACAATGCCGTAGCCGTGGCCAAAGTGCGGGGACAACTCTTGCTTTTTTCTTTCATGGGAATCGGCTCGAAGAAGACCTCGGAAGCGATCACGAGTACGGCTTTTTCCCTGGATACGAAGGAAGGGAAATGGTCCGCGGTGCATCCGGTTCCGGGAACAGTTGGGCGCATCGGCGCTGCGGCTGTGGGCGTTCATGGTGACTTATTTTTGTTCGGCGGGTATGTACTAGATGCGCAGGGTGGCATGGTTGTCCCTGACGTTGGGGTTTACCATCCGGCGAACGATCGCTGGTTCCGGGGGGCTGATCTTCCGGTGGGGGTGGCTGACCCGGTGATTGGGGTTTATCGCGACCGCTACGTTTATCTGGTCGGTGGGCGCTCGAACCGGGATGTGGTGAGCGACGTTCAGGTGTACGACGCGGAGAAAGACAAGTGGGCGCAGGCTACGCCGATTCCGGGGACACCGGTTTTTGGCCATGCCGGGGCCTTGGTCGACGATACGATTATTTACGTGGATGGGGCAGGCAAGAATCCTGCGGGGAGCGCTCCTCGGTATGTTGCTTCGGACGAGTGCTGGATGGGAAAGATCGACCATCACGACCGGACCAGGATTCAGTGGACTAAACTGCCGAATCATCCGGGGACGGCGCGGTACCGCATCGCCGGGGGCGGTTCGGAGAAAGATCTGAAGATTTACTTTGCGGGTGGAACTGACAATCCCTACGACTACAACGGCATCGGCTACGATGGCAAGCCCTCGGAGCCCTCTTCCGTAACCTTTGACTTCAACCTGCGCACACGGAAATGGGAAACCATCAACGAGAACACACCAGACCCGACTATGGATCATCGCGGATTGCTAGTGACGCCCGAAGGCTTAGTGCTAATCGGCGGGATGGAGAAGGGCCAGAAGGTTACGGCGCGGGTTACACTCTTGTCGAAACAGGCGCCGTTGAAGTAAGGCGTCAGGAGCGCGCGGACGAGGCGTCCATGAGCACATTAGTAAGCTTTGACAAAGAAGTACACTGTCATGCCCGCGCCCACCAGGATTACGAACCAGCGTATCCACTGCTGGGGTAGCTTCTGGGCGTAGTGCGCGCCAAAATATCCGCCCACTACCGCTCCGATTATCATTACTGCGGCTTGTGGCCAGTAGATCGCCCTTGCCAGAATGAAAGCCAGCACTGCGATTCCGTTAATCGCCATCCCCAGCACGCTCTTGAGTGCGTTCATGGCGTGGATGTCAGTCATGCCAACAGCGGCTAGCATGGCCAGGTTCACGATGCCCACGCCTCCGCCGAAGTAGCCGCCGTAAACTGCGACGAACAGCTCGAAGATGGACGCGCCCACGATCGACGATGTGGTCGCGTCACGCCCGACGCTGGACGGACGTCCCGCGGCCAGCTGCTTTCCGAAGATGAACAGCAGAGTCGCTCCCAGCATCAGCCACGGGAGCACGCGCATGAAAGTTTGAGGCGGCGTCTTCAGCAACAAGAATGCGCCCATCAGCCCGCCGACGAAACTGGCCGCGAGCAGTGGGATCAGTACACGCTTGGGGACATCGAGCCGGTTGCGATAGGCGCCGCCGCTCGCGGTCACCCCGGTCCAGAGTGCGACAGTGTTGGTGGCGTTGGCGGGAATGGGAGGAACACCGGTGAATAGCAGCGCGGGAAAGGCTACGAAACTGCCCCCGCCGGCCACAGCATTCAGGGCTCCACCCAGAACACCCGCACCAAAGAGAAAGACAATTGTCTCGATGTTCAAGCATAAAGGTTTATCACACCGTGCCGCGGTCCCCAATCGGGCAGCCGGCAAGAATCATCCCTAGAGCACCGTTTTGTGGCCGACCAGGGAAAACTTTTCTTGCGCGGGCACGTCTGACTCTGCAGGAGGAGCCATGCGTGCCTCGCGACCTGTCGAAGTTGTGGTACTGATATTGATCTTCGCGCTTTCAGTTCCGGCCACTCGTTCCCAAACCAGCGCACCGGCAGCTCAGCCGCAACCCTGCGCGGATGCCAAACAGAAGCAGCTGGATTTCTGGATAGGAGATTGGGATCTCACCTGGCCGGGAGAGAAGCAGGGCGAGATCGCCAGCGGAAGGAACAGTATTAAACGCATCATGGATGGGTGTGTGGTTCAGGAGAACTTCTCCGGCGGAGACTCGATGCCGTTGCGCGGAATGAGTGTCTCCCTGTTCGACACAACCATAGGCAAATGGAAGCAAACCTGGGTGGACAACGAGGGTAGTTATCTCGATTTCGTAGGCGAATTCAAAGACGGCCAGATGATTCTGGTGCGCGAAGCCTTCCGCCCCGACGGCACCAGGTTTCTTCAAAGGATGGTTTTCAAGAACATCAGCCCGAACGAACTGGACTGGAGTTGGGAAGCTTCAAAAGACAACGGCAAGACCTGGACGGTCCAGTGGCCGATCCACTACAAACGCAAGGTCTAAAGGAAAGCACCTACACAAGAGTTCGCGCTTGCAGAGCAGTGCGTGCTCGTCGGGTATTGTCTAAGCGAAGATTGTTCCGCTGGGGAGGCCGATCACTGCGCTGTCACTTCAACCCCTCGACCAGATAAAGGTCGGCCAGCATGCGGTGGTAGCCGAAGACGCAGGTTTTGGCGTCGGGCGTCATGAGAATGGGGCCGATGTTCTCGACCCCGGCGGGATCGGATGGCATGAGCTGCTTCCACAGCGTGCGTTGTCCGTTTTGCAAATCCAGCTTGTACACGCGGGCTGGCAGCTCACCTGGCTGATAGATGTAGAGGAAGCGGCCGTCGGCGCTGAAGGTGATCGGTAGTTCACCGGGTTCCAGTCCGGTGATCGTGCGCGGTTCGCCACCCGCAACCGGATACAGATATCCGTTCTGGTCCGGGCCGATCACCGCGACCGACTGCGAGTCGGGAGAGATGGCGAAGGAGTTGCCGTTGATACCCTCAACCGTAAACGGCTGGCTCTTTCCCGAAGGCAGGTCGTAGATGTAGAGCTTCTCGCCCTTTTCCGGTTCGTTTCCGGAGAACAATATCCGCTTACTGTCAGCAAACCAATGAGCCCGGTTGTGGTTGATGTTGTCGTTGGTCAAGTCCTTGGCCTGGCCCGCCCCGGTCGGCAGCAACCGCAGTTGTGCCACTGAAACCTGGCTCTCCGTGACTGCCCACTTCCCGTCGGGCGAAAGCGCGACCGCACCGCCTTCCCCCAGCAGGACCGCCGGAGAACCATCCGTCTTGCGCAGGTAAACTCCGTAAGTAAACCCTCCAGATTTCGAGTAAGCCAGCGAGCCTCCTCCGCCTTCTTCGTCAAAAAGCAGAGTCTTGCCATCCGTCGACAGTTCCCCAGGATAGGTGTAATCCAGCCAGGAGAGTTCCTGCTCCTTGCCCTCTGGATTGATCCCGATGAGTTCGCGACGCCAGCTCGCCCGCATCAGCAGGACGCGACCGTCCTTGGCGATGTCAAGGAGCATGAGGGCGCCGGGCAGCCGCGCGATGATGCGCTCCTTCCCGTCCAGCGTGGTTGCATACAGCGTCCGGTCGGTGCCCGACTTGCTCGCCGTAAACCAGATCTCGCTCCCATCCGGCGACCACGCCAGGCCCTGGATCGTGAACCATTCACTCGATAGCGTTTTCCGATGGCCTTCTAAATCCACCACTGCCAGCGACCCGCTATCGTCTCCCTGCAGCGGATGGTCCAGGAATGCGATCAAGTTCCCTTTAGGGGAAATGCGGGGATGACCGATCCATCCGCCGGTTTGGTATAAAGTTTTACCGATCGGATATTCCAGGCGGTTCATGCCCGCAGAGTCGCGCACCACCAGGAAGTTGCTCCCATCCGGCGACCAGTCCGCCCATTGCACCCGCTCCAGCACTTCGCGGGGAGCTCCTCCGGCCAGCGGCGCGCGTGCCAATGTGCCCATGTTTACCCAGGTGCCGATGGCTTTGCTGTTCAGCAGCACGGCCATCTCGGAGGTGTTTGAGATGGACATAAGCTGGGTACGGCTGAGCCCCATCGAACGCGACTCGGGAGCTTCGGGGCGCGCAGTGAACACGTCAGTGGGATTCCCCTGCCAGGCCGCGCTGTAGAGAATCGTTTGGCCATCGGGAGCGAAACGCGCCGAGCGAATGCTGCCGCGACGAAACGTGAGTTGCCGATAGACCGGAGGCGCCGCCGGCCGCAAAGTAAACAGCAACTTTCCGGCATACAGTCCTACGCCGAGCGCGGCCAGCAGGGCCACGGCGAAGATCATTCGCGATAGGGCGGTCTTGCGCGGCACGGCAGCGGGTAAAGACCTTACGCCAGCCGAGGCCGGTGCCCCAGACCGGGTTGATCCCGACGACGAGCCAGACGTTTCAGCCACGACCGACGTCCGTGACGAATCGATCGAACGCTTCAGCCGCTTCAGATCGGCGCGCATTTCGGCCGCAGTCTGGCAGCGCATGTCGCGATCTTTCTCCAGCGCTTTGCTGATGATCTCTTCCAGCTTGGCCGGAAGCTCGGCGTTTAGCCGTGTGGGGGTCACCGGTGTCCGATTGAGAATGGCTTCAGTGATGACTGCGGAAGTTTCTCCGCGAAAGGGCAAAACGCCGGTGGCGATTTCGTAAAGCACCACGCCGAAAGAGAACAGATCGGTTCGACCGTCCAACTCCTTGCCCCGCAACTGTTCGGGACTCATGTAGGCCACGGTGCCGACTGCGGTTCCGGGACTGGTCAAGTCCAGGCCGCTGGCATCGGCGCGGGTCTGGGAATCGCCGCTGGTGGGCTTGGCGGCGCGGGCGATCTTGGCCAGTCCGAAATCGAGGATTTTGGCGTGGCCGCGATCGGTCACGAAAATGTTTGCCGGCTTGATATCGCGATGGACGATGCCCTTGGCGTGCGCCGCATCGAGCGCGTCAGCGACCTCGATGCTGAGGCTCAACAGGCGCTCCAGGTCGAACGGGCTGCCTTGAATCATGTGCTTCAGCGTCTGGCCGCTGAGGCACTCCATCACAATGAATAGATGCCCTTCGTGCTCGCCAATCTCGTGGACAGTACAAATGTTGGGATGGTTCAGGGCGGACGCCGCGCGGGCTTCACGGCGGAAACGTTCAAGAGCTTGGGGATCATCTGAGGCGTCTTCGGGCAAGAACTTCAAAGCTACGAAGCGACCGAGCGCGGTGTCTTCGGCCTTGTACACCACTCCCATGCCACCGCCGCCCAGCAATTCCACAATGCGGTAATGGGAAATCGTTTTCCCAATCATCGTTGGTTAGCGGCCTGGGCCCATGGTTGATAGGGGGAACACGGGCGGAGCCATATTAGGTGGGATTTTGGGTTCCGTCAATGAGGACGCACAAATTCGGTACGCTTCGATGTGTGTCGCTCCGCACGGAATCGTTTTAATAGTTGACAGTTTGGCTGCGGCATAATCCAATACCCGCACTATGGCATCTGCTTCCCCTGGCACTCCTGCCGCACGTCTGCGGCGAACCCTGACCCTTTGGGACCTGATTCTTTATGGCGTCATCGTGATTCAGCCAGTCGCGCCCCTGTCGGTATTCGGCGTGCTCAGCGATCGCGGCCGCGGACACGTTGTCACCACGGTTTTGATTGCGATGGTGGCCATGTTGTTTACTGCGATCAGCTATGGGCGCATGGCGCGGGCTTATCCCAGCGCCGGATCGGCCTTTACCTACGTGGGTCAGGAAATCAATCCCGCGCTGGGTTACGTTACGGGCTGGAGCATGGTGATGGACTACATGCTGAATCCGATGATCTGCACCGTCTGGTGCAGTCAGCAGGCGCACGTGTTTGCTCCCGGAGTTCCGTATAGTGTTTGGGCGATTTTCTTCGCGTTGGTGTTCACCGGCCTTAATGTTCAGGGAATAAAAACTTCGGCGCGGGTAAACACCGGGTTGGCTGCTGCGATGGGCGTTGTGATCGTGATCTTCTTCGTGGCCGCTGCGCGATATGTCTTTGGACATCCGCACGGCGACGCCGGTTTTTTCACCCGCCCTTTCTACGATCCGCAGATGTGGAACACGAAAGCCGTGCTGGGCGGGACTTCCATCGCCGTGCTCACCTACATTGGTTTTGATGGCATCTCAACCCTCTCGGAGGAAGCCGAGAACCCGCGGCGCAACATTTTGCTGGCGACCGTGCTCACTTGCCTGGTGATTGGTATTCTTTCGGCAGTCGAAGTGTACGCCGGGCAATTGATTTGGCCCGCCTCGCAGCCGTTCCCGAACGTCGACGCAGCGTTCACCTTCGTTGCCGCACGTGCCTG
>Ga0210410_10000580_pt1 | contig 39194 bp, 28 predicted proteins | sample IncBWC4MmetaG_FD_161058 | JGI IMG/M metagenome (GOLD analysis project Ga0210410, IMG submission 161058) | Forest soil microbial communities from Barre Woods Harvard Forest LTER site, Petersham, Massachusetts, United States - Inc-BW-C-4-M | ecosystem: Environmental > Terrestrial > Soil >...
GGTCCAACCCGGGCCATGAACGGTGACTCTAAAGCTCTAGAACTCTTAAGGGACAGGAATCTTGAGGCTGGTGCCTGAACCAGCCAGGTGTAAATCAACTGGTGTGAAGCAATAGGTGTGAAATCGAGATGATGCGTTCTCCGGTGCGATGGCTGGCATGGCTCTGTCTGTCCTTGATGGTCTGGACAGCGGCCGCAGAGTCCATTCATAGCCATCCCAACCAGACTACCGACGCTTCCTGCGCTGTGTGCGCCGCGGCTCATAGCGCCCGCACACCCGTTGTTTCTGCCGCTCACCGGCCGACCTTCTGCACGATTGGCCAGCTCCGAGAAGAACCAACTCTCGCCAAATCCAGCGTTGACATTTCTCACTTAGGCATTCGCGGTCCTCCAGCCGTCCTGTAGGGAATTCCACAATCTTCAAGCTCCGGCGTTTCATTGCCGGCTATTCCCTATGTTTTATTTTCGGTTTGTCCCAGGAGGACTCATGCTCACGCTATCCAGGCGGTTGCTCATCGCCATTCTTGGAACCTCATTTTTGCTAGCTGGCGGTCTCGCTTACGCGCAGTCCAACTCTACATCCATCAGTGGTACTGTCCTCGATCCTACGGGCGCGGCGGTCGCGAATGCGCCAGTTGAGATTCATAACCCAGTCAGCCACTTTGACCGCTCGACCGTCACGGATAGTTCCGGAAAGTTCAGTTTCGGCAACGTCCCATTTAATCCCTACCACCTAAGCGTGACCGGTGCGGGGTTTGCTTCCTACTCGCAAGATGTTGAAGTTCGATCGGCTGTGCCTGTGGACATCAAGATCAGCCTCAGGGTTGCCGGATCTTCCGAGACTGTAACCGTCGAAGCTGCGGGAGATCTAATCGAGAACGATCCCACAGCGCACACCGATATTGATCGTGGCTTGTTCGACAAGATTCCCTTGGAAAGCGCCTCATCGTCATTGAGTTCACTGGTTACTCTGGCATCCCCTGGAATCGCCGCGGATTCAAACGGACTGGCTCATGCAATGGGCGACCACGCGCAGACCTCGTATTCAGTGGACGGCCAGGCGATCACCGATCAACAGAGCAAAATCTTTTCCAATCAGGTTCCGGTGGATTCGATTGAATCACTGGAGGTGATTCAAGGAGCGCCACCGGCAGAATATGGAGGCAAGACCAGCTTGGTAATTGTGGCCACGACGCGTTCGGGTCAAGGTCTGACCACGCCCCACGGCAGCGTCACCGCTTCGTATGGATCTTTCGGCACCGCCAATGTGGGTCTTAATCTGGCCTATGGCGGCCAGAAATGGGGAAACTTTATTTCCGCGAACGGCTTGAACAGTGGACGTTTTCTCGATCCGCCCGAGTTCAAAGTAATCCACGACAAGGGCAATGAAGAAAACATCTTCGACCGGGTCGACTACCAACTCACGACATCCGATTCCATTCATCTCAACTTCGGCTATTCGCGATCCTGGTTTCAGAATCCCAATACGTACGATCAACAGTTCCACACCTGTAGCGCCGGATTCACCTGCAATTCCGCGGGCCAGGCGATCAATCCTCTCACCAGCGCTTTTCTCGGGCAGACAGACCAGCGCTCGAAGATCGGCACATTTAACATCGCGCCTGCTTGGACGCACGTTCTCAGCCCGGCGGCAGTACTCACGCTCGGCGCATACGTTCGCAAAGATCAATACAACTACTATCCCAGCGCCGATCCCTTCGCGGACTTGTCCCCGGATCTCCAGGCTCAAACCATCACTCAGGACCGCAAGCTTACAAATGCCGGTCTACGTGCGGACGTCTCTTACGTACGGGGCATCCACAACATAAAAGTAGGGGCTACATACCAACAGACATTCCTGACGGAAAACGACACTCTAGCCACCGTCGATCCAGGGTTCTTAGGATTATTCAACCAGCTTGATCCGGCAACCGGCGCGCCTGTACCAGGGACCTCGTGTATCGATCCGATCACTGGTAAACCAACTGGGCCTCCGTGCACGATGCTCGCTCCCAGCGACTTGACGCGGGGAGGAACCCCGTTCTTCTTCCACGGCCACACCGACGTGAAGGAAGCCGCGCTGTACATTCAGGATTCGATTACCAAGGGAAATTGGGCCTTCAACATTGGGATTCGCGGAGACATCTACAACGGATACAGTAAAGACGCTCAAGCGCAGCCGCGCTTGGGCGTTGCCTATAACATCAAACCGAGCAATACCATCCTGCGCATTTCTTACGCGCGCACTATGGAATCCCCGTTCAACGAGAATCTGGCCATTGCCAGCACCGGGTGCAGCAATCCGGTCGTCGCTTTCCTGGTGCCGCCGCCGAATATTCCTTGCGTCGGTGGGGCGATCCGTCCGGGATGGCGCAACGAATTCCATGCCGGGATTCAGCAAGCGTTCGGGAAATATTTGGTCGTGGACGGCGAATACATCTGGAAGTACACCCACGGCGCCTATGATTTCGGTGTCGTGGCCGCCTCCCCGATCGCCTTTCCGATCGAGTGGCATAACTCGAAAATTCCGGGATACACGGTCCGAGTGAGTGTTCCGAACTACCACGGTTTTAGCGCCCTGGTGGTGATGTCCAGCGTCGCGGCGCGCTTCTTTCCCCCTCAAGTCGCAGGGACCCCGTTCCTGCCAGCGCCCGCCGTTTTCCGCATTGACCATGACGAAAAGTTCAACCAGACAACTCATTTTCAGTACCAGCCCTGGAAGAATGGGCCGTGGCTGGGCTTCAACTGGAGATATGACAGCGGGTTGGTGGCGGGATCGATTCCATGTTCCGCTCCGACCGCAACCTGCTTCGGCTCGACGTCGATCGCCGATGGAGGAGGCGCGAACATTCCGAGCGGTCAGGTGGCATTTGTGAATAACATCACCGCCTTGCCACTGACTGCGGACCAGGAATTTCAGTCAGGGCTAACGTGCGACGGCAAGCTGGCTGCACCAAGTCCTGTTGGGCCCGCACTCGCCACTTGCGACGCAGCAGGGTTGGGATCGATCTACGTCAAGATTCCGGCGCCCGGTAAAGAAAATGACGATCATAATCCGCAGCGGATTGCACCGCGAAATCTATTTGATGTCAGCGTGGGCGACGATAACCTCCTCCGCGGTGATCATTACAAATGGAGTTTGCGTCTCACTGCCATTAACGTGACGAACAAGGAAGCGCTGTACAACTTCTTCTCCACATTCAGCGGCACCCACTACGTGACGCCGCGCTCGCTTACGGCAGAGTTGGGCTTCCATTTCTGATCTCTATCCTGGAGAAGCGAAACGGGCCGGGGTGAACGCACCCCGGCATTTTTTCTTTTCCGCGCGCTTCCTCATCTCACAAACGCGGCGGAATACTCGTAGCTTTGTAAATCAATGTAAAACAGCGCGCGGCCGAGCGGATCGACGACTAAGGTTGGTAGAATTAAGAAGATCCAGCCACTGTCTTCGCATCAGATTGATCACGACCGATTTCCGCCCATTGGGAGTAATACTTGTCTATTCAGTTCGCCGCAAAATGTGCCGCTAGCTTTATCCTCGCCGGCCTTTTCACCTTGTCATCTACAGCCCAGCAAACCGCACCAGCCGCGGGCAGTGACTCGTCTGCACAGAGTCCGCCGCAGGCTCAGGCGCCGGACCATCCGGCTCTCCAGCCGCCGCCCGATAAAAACAAGTCGGTCCAGGAGAGCAGCACGCAGGGCAAAGTTGAAGGCACTTCGAATGACCGGCTGTTCTACGCACTGCCTAACTTTCTGACGTTGCAGAATGGCGGCAAAGTTGCGCCGATGACATCGAAGCAAAAATTTCAGGCCGTCGCGCTGGGCACTTTCGATTACATCCAGGTTCCCTGGTACGGATTTCTTTCCGCCCTGAGCCAGGCTCAGAACAGCGAACCCGGATTCGGTCAAGGGTGGGAGGGCTATGGCAAGCGTTTCGGATCCGCCTTTGCCGACGGCACCATCGAAAACTTCCTCACCGGTGCGATCCTTCCGTCGATTCTGCACCAGGACCCGCGATTCTTTCAGTCCGGCAAGGGAGGATTCGTACGGCGCACCGAATATGCGGTGAGCCGAATTTTCATTACCCGCACCGATTCCGGACACTCCCAGTTCAACTATTCCGAAGTTGTGGGTAGCGCCATGTCGGCCGCAATTTCCACTTATAGTTACCATCCGAGGAGCGAGTTCGTCAGCACCCCAACCAATCCGCACTTGTTCATTCCGTCGGATCGTACTTTGAAAAACACGGCCAGCGTCTGGGGTTCGCAGGTGGGCTACGACACCATCACAATCGTCGTGAAGGAATTCTGGCCCGACATCCACCGGAAGATCTCGAAGAAGCACCCCGCCCAACCGCAATAGCGAACGTAGTTTGATTTCGGATAGGGCATTGCCGCCTCTCCAGCTTTGACCTTCACGCCGCATTCGATTACGCTGGTCATCTTCCTGAGATCAAGCACAGTCTGCGGAGGCACCAGTGACTCGTCCTTTTATCGGCACATCTGTTCTGTTCGTATGTCTCTGTTCTTTTCTTTTCGCGCAAACGCCGAATAAGGACACCAAGCTCATCAACCTGCCCAGCAGCAAGACGTTGAGTGTGCCTTCGCCGGGGCGGATCGGCGACACCAACAGTTTTCCGGCAAATATTTTACTCAGTCCGGATGGCCGGTATGCGGCCGTGCTGAATGACGGCTACGGTACGCAGCAGACTCTGGCACATCAGTCGATTGCAGTCCTCGACCTGAGCGACAATCACATCTACGACTATCCTGACGCGCGGCTCAGTGATGAGGCGCACCAGAGCTATTTTCTTGGCCTCGTCTTCAGTTCGAACGGGAAACATCTATACGCTTCGGTGGGATCGCTGAGCGACCCGACGGGAGAGAAGTCAGGCGACACCGGAAACGGCATCGCGGTTTATAGCTTTGCTGATGGCAAGGTCAGACCCGAACGATTCATCTCCATCGCACCGCAACCGCTGGCCGCTGGGAAGAAATTGGCCGTCGGACTGACCGCGCCTCCGCATACGGCAATTCCCTACCCTGCGGGCATTGCCTTGGTCTCCGCCGGAGGCTCTGACAAGCTTCTGGTCGCTGATAATCTTTCCGACAATGTGGTTCTGCTCGATCCCGCGACGGGTAAGATTCTGCAAACTTTCGACCTGAGTTCAAGCGATCTGATTCCGACCTCGTTTCCTTATACATGCGTTGCCGCGCGTGATGGCAAGCGGGCATGGTGCAGTTTATGGAATACGTCGGAAGTGGCCGAACTAAATCTTGCCGATGGTACAGTCATGCGCCGGATTAAGCTCCGTGAGCCAAAAGATCCGATTGCGCCGGGATCGCATCCCACGGCGCTCATGCTGAGCCCGAACGACAATTTGCTTTATGTGGCCTTATCGAATGCGGACGCGGTCGCCGTGATTACGACCGGGAACGGTGTTGCAGTCAGCTATCTGAAGACAACGAGTCCCGAGCAGAAAGCCGCCGGCACCTACCCCACAGCGTTGGCTCAGTCTTCTGACGGCAAGCGGATTTTCGTTGCCGACTCGTCGCTCAATGCAGTGGCAGTTTTTGATGTGGACGCAATTGCAAAGGTGGCGCTGCAGCAAGACTCAGTCGGCGCTCTCGGCTTCATCCCCACCGACTGGTACCCCAGCGCGCTGGCGGTTCATGGCGACGATCTCTTCATCGCCACGGCCAAGGGCGAAGGCTCGCGCGCCAACAAGGACATGGGCACGACGGCGTATGAGACCAAGCATCACGAACACCCCTACATTCCGACGCTGCTGCGGGGCTCAATCGCGCGACTGAGTATTCCTTCTTTGCTCGAGCGACTGCCGGAGTTCACCCGCGTGGTTGAGCACGACAATCTGCTTCACAGCGATCCCGCAACTTTCACCTTCGCGGGCGGAAAGAATCCGATCAAGCACGTGATTTATGTCATCAAAGAGAACCGAACCTTCGATCAGATTCTTGGCGATCTGAAGGCCGGCGACGGAGATCCTTCGCTGACCATCTATGGCGAGGACATCACCCCAAACGAGCACAAACTCGCCCGGCAATTCGGCGTGCTCGACAATTTCTACGATAGCGGAGAAGTTTCGGGCGACGGGCACCTGTGGTCCACGGCCGCAATCACCAGCGACTACAACGAGAAGACGTGGCAGATCGCGTATCGCGGCAAAGAACGCACGTACGACTTTCAGGGTCAGGTCGCCGACGAATATCCTCTGGAACACAATCAGCCCGACGTCGACGATCCTTCGACCGGATTCCTCTGGGACAATCTGGCCAAACACGGCGTAAGCTATCGCGACTACGGCGAGTATGTGAACGCTCAGTGGTGCAACGAAAAGCGCAAGGCCGCGAGCCCAAAACAAGGAACGCCTTCCGGGCAGCAGGCGCGCTGCCCTCGCACGGAAGTTCATGCCGGCGATCCTTTGCCACCGAATGTCGGCTCCGACCGCGGAGGGCCGAGCCCGTGGCCCTGGCCTGTGCCCCTGTTCAGCGGCGTGAAGCCGACCAAAGCCGTGCTTCGTGATCACTTCGACCCGCTCTATCCGGATTTCAATACGGAGTATCCCGACCAGCTTCGCGTGGATGAGTTTCTCAACGAATTCAGTTCGTTTGTCCGCGCTCGAGATGCGCACGAGGGAGTGCAATTCGAGTTGCCCTCGTTTGTTTTGCTCTACATCCCTGACGATCACACGGGCGGCACCCGCCCGAATCTGCCTCGTCCTGCAGCATCCGTCGCTGACAACGATCTGGCTCTCGGCCGAGTCGTAGACGCCGTCTCGCATAGCCCCTATTGGGATGACACCGCGATATTTGTTCTGGAAGATGATGCGCAGGACGGGGCCGATCATGTCGACGCACATCGCTCCATCGCATTCATAGTCAGCAAGTATTCGCCGGGCTCAAGCGCGGAGCCGCACGTGGAACACCATTTCTACACCACGGTCAATCTGATACACACGATGGAAACGCTACTGGATTTGCCGCCGATGAACCAGAATGACGCATATGCCCCGGTAACGACGCAGATGTTTTCCGGCGGCGGCCAACCCGCATACCAAGCCGACTATCGCAATCTGACGAATGGTCTGATCTACGAAACCAACAAGCGCGAGGCTCCGGGAGCGAAAATTTCCTCGGCTATGGACTTCTCCCGGCCTGACGCCGCAGACCCCACCCAGCTAAATCGAGTATTGTGGCAGGATCAGAAAGGCGACGCACCCATGCCGGCGTCGCGTCACAGCGGGCCGACTGATAAAACCGCGCCGTAGAGTGTGCAATATTTTTCTCCGCGAAGCGATATTGGGACTGCTTTCGCCGAAAATTCGGGCAATCCAACATCTCACTATTGACGGCAAATCAGAGCCCAAGTAAACTTCATTTCGTCTAGGTTTTGAGAGTCCGCGTCCGTCGCTCGTTCTCCCCCCGGGCCCCAGTTCAAGGCCCCGAACACGACAGAATTCATCCGCGGCATTTCTGAGGCGGGATTTAGCCTCCCGTTCGCAGGACCGCCGGTGTGTGCGGTGGTGTGCAACTCAAATCTCGTACACGGGGGGGTGGCATGAAAACGACGCTGTTGCTTCTGCTGGCCCTCAACTGCGGCACTCTGTGGGCACAGACGGATTCATCGAACCAGCAGACGACAAACCCGGCAGCCTCCGAGGCTCCCTCCACGCCGGCGACCGGCCTGGACTTGATTCAACACGTCGTCTTCATCATCAAAGAAAACCGCAGCTTTGACAGCTATTTTGGAACCTTCCCTCGCGCCGTGGGCGCGACGACGGGAGTTACCTCTACTGGAACCGTCATACCGCTGGCCCATGAGCCCGACTTTCTGCCTCGCGACCTGGGGCATGACTGGGGAAGTTCCCATCTTGCCATCAATGGCGGTCTGATGAACGGTTTCGACTTGATTCACGGGGACAATTCCGACGGCAATCTGAACGGCGACTACCTGTCTTATTCTCAGTTTCTTCCCAGCGACATTCCCAATTACTTTGCCTATGCCAGCAATTTCGTCCTGGGCGATAACATGTTTTCATCGCTCAGCGGCCCCAGTTTTCCCAACCACTTGTACACGGTAGCGGCGCAAGGGGCGGGCGTAATCAACAACCCTTCAAACGGATTAGGCCCAGCCTGGGGATGCGATTCGCCGACGAATTTTGTGGCGGAGGTTCTTGGCGCGGACGGCCGGGTCAGTTTGCAGTATCCCTGTTTCGACGTAACGACATTGGCCGACATGTTGCAGGGCGCCAACGTTCCCTGGGCCTATTACGGGCCTTCATACGGTACCAGCGGTTACGTTTGGGTGGCGCTCGACGCGATCAATCACATTCGTAATTCTTCTTTGTGGACGACCAACTTCCGCGACCAATCGCTGTTTGCGAACGACGCCATGTCGGGAAATCTTCCCGCGATGTCGTGGCTGATCACCGGGCACAGTGAACATCCGCCCGGCAGCGTCTGCGACGGCGAAAACTGGACCGTGCAGCAGATCAACGCCATCATGCAGGGTCCGGACTGGAATTCAACCGCGATCTTTATCACATGGGACGATTTCGGAGGCTTCTACGATCACGTCCCTCCCCCGGGACTGGACGAGTTCGGCCTGGGCATGCGCGTGCCGCTGCTGGTGATCTCTCCTTATGCTCTTAAGGGCAAGGTTTCGCATACGCAATACGAGCTTTCGTCGGTCTTGAAGTTTGTCGAAGAACGCTTCGGGCTGCCCGCCATGACGGCTCGGGATGCGGCTGCAAACGACATTACGGATGCGTTCGACTTCACGCAATCGCCTCGCTCCCCGCTGATCCTGCAGACCCGGACATGCCCATCCTCAGCGTGGGCCTCGACCCGCGCTTTAAGTCTCATCAGCCCGCAGGTCGGAACCATCGCCCCGCCACAGACTTTCACGGTCGAGAACACAAGCAACGTTTTGCTGAATGTAAGCAGCGTCGCCGTCAGTGGAGCGAATGCCTCCGACTTTACCGAAACCGACAACTGCGTCAGTAGCAGTCCGTTAAAACAGCGCGCATTGTGCACCGTCACGGTGAACTTCAAGCCGAGCGCCTCGGGGGTTCGCAGCGCCAACATCAGCGTCAACGACGACGCCAACAATAGTCCGCAGACAGTAAATCTGTCCGGCAATGTAAGCGTTGTGCGTTTGTCGGCGACGGGGCTTGTATTCCCTCCGACTTTGATCGGGAGCACCGGCGTGTCGAAAAGCCTAGTGCTCACCAACACCAGCTCCACGTCTTCGCTAGTGATTTCCAGCATTGGCTTTACCGGCTTGAACACCTCTGATTTTCTTGAAACCGACAATTGCGTGAGCGCAGGCTCGATCCCTCCGGCAGGCACCTGTACCATCACGGTTAAATTCACGCCGACGGCATTGAATTTTCGGTCGGCCATGCTCAACATCAACGATTCCAGCGGCGGCCCACAAACCGCTAACGTAGGCGGCACTGGGACATCAGTCAAGATTGCTCCTGCCTCGCTTTCTTTTGTCGATCAGCTGGTTGGAACATCGGTCACAAAGAGTGCGCAGATTACCAATACGAGTACGAGCGCATCGTTGCAATTCAACAGCATCAAGTTCCTTTCGAATCCGGGCTCGGTTTTTTCCGAGACCGATACGTGCCTCGGAAACGCACTCCTTCCCGGCGGCTCCTGTTCGGTGAACGTCACGTATGCGCCGACCAGCAGCGGAGCCGCCAACACCCAAGTCATCATTACCGACAACTACGAACTCTCTTCCCAGATACTTAACGCAAACGCCTCCTCGACGATCGTTAAATTATCTGCCGCCGCGTTGGCCTTCGGCCCCCACACCGTGGGAACGTCGTCGCCCATGAGCCTGACTGTGAGCAACGCGAGTACGTCGAGTTCTCTGAATGTCTCGGGGGTTGGCATCGGTGGGGTCGATACCGGCGACTATTCGGAATCCGACAACTGCGTCGTGAGCAGCCCCATACCACCGGGAGGATCTTGCACCGTCACGGTCACTTTCACTCCCAGCGTCAAGGGATCACGCACAGCCACTTTGAACGTTGCCGATGACGGCGGCAGCAGCCCGCAAACCGTTACGCTCACGGGCATGGGTAAGTAAGATTTTGACAGGATGGCCTTAACGAATGCCTTGCGGCGCAAGCCAGCCCGCACAACTTCTGGTGCAATCTTATGCAAGAGTTTGCCGTGCAAGCCTGAGTCGGCAGCACTCCCGAAAGGAGCATCCATAGCTACTAAATCTTTTACTATCAGCCCATTGTGGCATTTTCAGGAATAAACCAATTAACCGCTCCATTGGTTCCGAACTTGCACGCACTCCTGCGTCGGTTTCGTAGCGTGTTGCGATTTTGCATCGCGCGATTCGAAGTTTTGGCTTGAAGTTTTGGCTTAGGGAGGCCTCCGGACGACCGGCCTGGTCCTAACCCAACCAGACCGCAAACCCTCAGTGCTGGCCGCGCCGCGCTGCGATGTAACCGCATCCAACTCGACGCAATAGAAGCCGGGCCAACCAGCCCGGTTTTCTTTTTTTTGGGAAGCGGCGGAGATTCGCGCGGCTAAGCCGGCACTTCCGGCTCGAGGAAGACGTTCGCCTCTTCCCTTTCGGATGCCAGTCCCTGGGGCAGGGTGCCGCGGTTGTACTCCGCCATGCGGTTCTTCCACTTGAGGAAGTCGGTAATGCTCTGCGGCTCGATGCGAACTTCCACGCGCCGCAAGCTGGCCAGGAGCAGGTTCATCTCATAACGAAACCCACTCGCTGTGCGCAAATCTTTCTGAGAGGCGCGGATCATTTCAATCCGCCCGTGACGATACTCCAGCAGTCCCCAGCCGGCGGGTAGTTCTTCCGCCTTCACCAGCGCCGGAGGCATAAAGTAAAAGCGCTCGCATCCCACGCCGAGCTGAGGTTTCAGCCGAAAGGGCTTGGCGCGATCGGCCAGAAAATCCGCCCGCGTAACTTTGCACTCGACCAGCACGGAATGATGCGACCGCTTCCAGCCAATCGCGTCCGGCATTTCACCGCTAACACAAGCCTGCTCCGAGAGCACGACTCCACAGCGATATCGCCGGAGCCAGTGAACCGCTTTATCGACCATTTGTGCGTGAGTCATGACGGTATGCATTTGTAACGCAAAGGTGGCTGTGGAGAAAGTGGCTGGCTGGTTTCCTAGGATACTCTCTTCCCTACTCCGGCAGGATCCTTCATCGGCTTCACCATCACCGCTCTTCGCAGAACCGTTTCCAACAGATATCTCTCGGCGGCGATGGTTTGTGCTGTCGGGCTGCCGCTGGCGTAGCCTTCGGCAGCGATGATCAACGGCTCGTTCGCTGCCAGACCTGCCCGCTTCCGCAGAAAACCGTGGGTGCGACGCTGCTGGCGGGATGCATTGTTTCCGCGCCCAATATTCTCAATTTGAATGCGGTGGATGTGGCCATTGTGCTCGGCATCTAACGCATTCGCCAGGCGAAGAATCGCAGCGAGTTGAATGACGAGTTTCTGTTCGGGAGGAAGAAGATCGCGCAATAACTTGTGGCGGCGAGTAGGCAACGCCCCAGCGTGAAACCGAGCGACGATGGCCGCGCGTTGCAAGTCTCTGGGATTCCAGCCGAGCGGCGTTTCGTGCTCTCGAATCAACTTCAGCGACTCTTTGTGATGCCCATTCTCGCCCCCCGATTTGCCGACATCGTGCAAAACCGCGGCAGCAAGCAGCAAATCGCGACCGTTAACCCCATCGTTCGGGCGCAGCAACTGGGCCGCAACGAGCTCGTCATAAAGCGTCAGCGCAAAGCGGGAAACGCGTTCCGAGTGCGCGAAGTCTGGATCAAGAACTCTCGCCCACAACTTTAATCTGCGTGTCGCCAGTTCGTGAATCTGCTTGCCCTGAGGCAATCCCTTGCGCCAGATCTGCCAGAGCGATTCAGGCCCGACCATTCTGTGGCGGTATTCGCTCACGCGCCTATTCCTCTCTTCCGAAATGCGGACATGCCAGCGCTCGCGCGCGCCCTCGTCGTGAAAGACGTGACAAGCTAGCGCCGTCGCCCACAGCACATCCAGATCGTGCACCTCTCCGAGCAAATCCTGGATGTGCTTGAGGTCTCCGCTCCAGGCTTTGTGCTCTTCCGGCAGGAAGTTTTCGACAATATATCGAAAACGCTTGATGCCGATGCGCAGCGTATGCAGGGCGACCTTCGAGCGATTGCGCAATGCGCGCGCATGCAGATCACGCGCCGCAGTCCAGCGCTCCAGCGCCAGATGTTTGAAGACGGCGTTGCCGGGGCGTATACACGCCGCGCGCTGCGGCAGGAACTGAGACCACTCGCGCCATTTCTTTTGATCGAACTCTTCCAGCGCCGCGCGAGCTTCGCGCTTCTGCTCGGTCTCGCGGGGTGCGAGGATGGCGAGCAGGGCAAGAGCAACGGGGTCGCGCGCATCGTCAGTGGACGCGATCGTTGCGGCATTCATATTCGGCCGTTCGTCGGGATTCTGTGCCCCTTCCGTCGTCGCGGGCACGGCCTCCCGCGCCCCGCTCGCGGAATGCGGGTGCAGCTTTTCGATCCACTCCATCATGATCTGCACGTCGCGCAATTCTCCGAGGCGCTGAAACAGGCGCCTGCCGGCCTTCTTCATCGCCTTCCATTCGGGATGTGGATCGATGGCAATCAACCCGTCAGCCACCGACCGGCAGCGCCGCAACGAGACGCGCAGATCGTGAACCGAATCGGCGTTGAAATCGGCAGCAACGTTCTCGCACTCTTCGAGCACGCGCATCATCGAATAGCGGAGGCCGATAGGCTTGGGAGCAGTCTTCATGGATCAGGCAAATAGCTAACCGAAAACCCTGTAACAAAAACCGCAATAAAGTATCTTATTAGATTAATTGCTTGAGTCGCGAACGGAGCGCTGATCCTTGTGAAGAGACTTCCGGAGATTGTGTTTTTCTGTTTCCTGCTTGCGGCCTCTACAGGAGTCGCCAGCGACAAGCCCACGAGTCTTTCCGACGCCCAGGCGGCCATTCAAGCCAACCTGCGAACTTCCGATGGAAAAGCCTTTGACGACCGCATGGGCAAAGAGTTCGTTGACAAGCATCTCGCGGCCTTGCGTCAATGCAAGACCTCCGCTGGCGGAGATCTGTCCAGCTTCTGGATTTTGCTGAAGCTCAACAACGACGGAACCGCCGGCGAACTGCTGCTCTACCCCTCGACGAAGTTGGGCCTTTGCGCCCGCGAAGGTTTACTCAAGGAGCGCTTTCTGGCGCCTCCGCGGACTGGTTATTGGGTCGGAATCTACATGAATTTGGGGCATTGAGGCTCCTTCCGCGATACTTTGTCCTCCGGAAACACGGGGCGCAAATTGGCCTCTTTCCGTTACCTCCGTAACGTTTTAGGTCTTACCGTTTCGCTTTACCCTTGAGCGTCAGAGTTTGCGCATTAAGGGGTCTCCCATCTCCACGACGAATACATCGCACGAACATCGGTCAGCCTCGGCACGCGCCTTCGTGCACAGCCTGAACATTCTGATTAAGTACGCGCGAATGTATGGCTATGAACACAAGCGTACCGAGGCTCAGTTCGAAATCACATGGAACGAACTGCAACAGGGCCTTCCCTCAGCCGGAGATGGCGGATTTCTGCTGGGCGTGAGCGACAACAAACTGTTACTTGATGGCATTCCACTGGAAACAGGCAACGCGGAACGGAGCTTCGCGCAGCTATTGAGTACCGCCGGACTGGCCAGCCTGCATTTTTCGCGGGAAGTTACCATTAACGACTTCACCCGCCTGGTGCGCGCCTTTACCGTGGCCGGAGCCAAGGGGCAAGATGTCTCTAAGCAAATTAAAGAAGCGCTGGGCGCAGGCAAGAATGGCGCGCCGAGCACCATCAAAATCAACGAAGTAAAGTTTGTGGCTGCCGATCCGCTGACCGGAGATGTAAGCATCGCAGCCCAGATCGCGGCGCAGACGCTGGGACCGGAATTCAAGCAATGGCTGAATGATCCGCAGAAGATGTTGCAATTGATTGCCGCTGCCGAGGGTGCGAACGCGGGCGGCGGTGGGCAAGGTCCGGCGAACGGCGTCCCCATGGTTCCGCTCGGGAGCGCGCCCAACGGACCCCGTGGCGCCGGAGTAGGCGTGGGCGGAGGAGGAACAGGCACGGGAGCAGGCGTGGCACCAGCGTGGAGCGGAGGAGTAGTTCCGCTGCAAGAAGAAGAAGTCATTCAAGCGATTCGCCTGTTGACTCGTTTCGGGCAAGTGGGCGGAGATCCGACCCTTAAAGAAGAAGACGTGCACAAAGATGTTGCGCAAGCCGACCCCAGTGTTCGCCTGAATCTGCAGCAACTTCTCGGCAGCCTCGCCGCAAAAGCCACGACTGAAACCGAAGACACTCCGCTGCTGATGAAAGCCGCCGAGCACATGGCGATTCGCTTCGCCCTCGAGCGCTATCAGAAAGGCGAAGTCAAAGTAAACGCCGTTCACCAGATGATGGAGCACATGAGCCGCCAGATGGACTCGCTGCGCCAGATTCTGAAACTGCAGGAAGATAAGATGAACAAGGCTGGGATTCTAGTGGAATCTCACGCCGATATTCTCGACCGAATGTTCTGGGCGGAAGTGCCGGAGTCGGGCAAAAAGAGCGTCCTCATGTCCAATGAGGCGCCCTGCGTGCCGCCGCGCAACATGCGCCAATTCCTGGAAACACTGCTCGACCGCGAGGATAATCAAACCGCAGCGGAAATCCTGAATAACTATTCCAACTGTCTGAGCGCGAAAGAGCCCGAGCCTCGCCGCAAGACCGCAATCGGGCTGAGCCAACTCGCCGATCTGTACGCACGCCTGGGCGGGCAGCCGATGGGGCAAGCCATCCGCAAGCTCAGCGAGCAGTTGATCGCGGAAAAAGATAACGAACTGCAAAGCCTGCTGAGCGCGGCCTTTGTGCGACTTAGCCAGGAAGCCAGCTCGAGCAAGAATTACGCCGCGGTCAACGAAGTCTGCGCCGGGATGGAAGCGGTCGCAACGCAACGACCGGTGATGGTCAACGATCTTCGTCCGCGAGTCGGAGTCGAGAACCGGTTGCCGGAGTTTATCGAAGAGGCGCTGCGCTCCGAGCCCATTCCGGCCGATTTGCTCGCGGTCCTCCGCCGAACTTGCCACACGGGCGCGGAACATCTAGCCGACCGCTTCTTCCGCTGCATGCGTCGCGACGAATGCGACCGCATGATCGAATTGGTCAAAGAGTTGGGAACGCCGGCGCTAGCCCAGTTGCGTGAAATTCTACGGACCGGTCAGGCGCGCCAGGCCAGCGGCGTGGTGGGAATCGTAAGCCGCCTCGACGTGAGCACTCTGCTCGAACTTCTGCCGGTGCGTCTGCCGGAGTGGAATCGCTTTTATCACGATGTTGCCGTGCGCCAAATCGCCTACGGAAATGCCACGGACCGCGGACGCACGCTGCTGGAACTGGCGGAAATCATCGATCCGCTGGTGCTTCCTGAAGCGGTTGACGAAATCGGCATGAGCGGCGACATCACGGCCACGCCGCCGCTGGTGGCTATGGCGCGTCCCGGAGACGCGGCATCGCGATCTCCGTTTATCCAGCTCAAGGCGATCGAATCGTTGGGCCGATTGAAAGATGCTGAAGCCGTCGCCACGCTGCGCGAAATCCTCGAAGCCAAGAAAACTTTCGGCTGGATTCATCATCGTGAGTTGCGCATCGCGGCGGCGCAGGCACTTTCGAAAACCGATCCTCGCTACAGTTCCCAGGTGATGTCCGACAGCGGCCTGGAACCGGCGGAGCTTGCCATTGCGCCGCTGGATATGGCTCCTGCCTGCCCATGGGTACGGCAGCGACGCTATGAGCGCATGATCCTCGCGAAGACCGTTCCGGCCACGATCGGCAGTTCGTGGGGAAAGTCAAAGATCATGATCCGCGAGCTCAGCCTGGGCGGCGGCATGGGCACAAAAGAAGACAACCTCCGCATCGGCAGCGAAGCCGACCTGGAAATCTCGCTGGGCATGAGAACCAAGATTCGCGCCCACGTTCTCCTGCGCCGCGCTCGGGTAAACGAAGTGGGATTCGAAATTGTGAGCACCGATCTGGAAAGCCGCTACCGCCTGCGCCGCCTTCTGGTCGACGCGCTCAACCACGCCCCCCAAGGCAAGGGCCAGGAGTGGGGCGGCGAACGGAAAGTGTAGAAAAGCAAGGTTTCAATGTTTCAAGGTTTCTGGGTATCAAGGATTTGATCGGGAACAATCGACACCCTGCAAGTAAATGCAAAGGCCTCCGCACTGGCGGAGGCTTTTTTACTCGACCGCCAACCTTGAAACTCTGAAACCTTGAAACCCCGAAACCTTGCCCCTACTTCACCTTGGCGAAGATAATGACCAGCGTGTATAGCGCCAGCGACTCAATCAGCGCCAGGCCCAAAATCAGCGCCAACTGAATGCCCGGACGTGCCGCGGGGTTGCGCGCCAAACTCTCAGCTGCAGCGGCGGTCGCCTTGCCCTGTGCCAGGGCGCAGATGCCCGAGGCAAACGCCATCGAAAATCCTGCGGCGATTGCCACCCAGTTCGTTCCAGACATGGCTTCGCCCTGCGCAAAGGCAGGGACGGCGAACGACAATACGGAAAGTGCCATGAACAGCTTGCTTAGCTTACCCATTGTGTTGCTCCTCGTATGAAATACCGCCAGTGGGTGGTTGACGCCATACCTAGCAGACGCCCTCACGCTGAACGGCCTTGCCGGACGGTGAAATCGAAATCTAGTGCTCGTCGGCGACCGCGCCCTGCAAATAAACCGTAGTCAGCAAAACGAAAATGTAAGTCTGCAAAAACGAAACGCCAATGTGCAGTCCCAGGAACACTATTGGGACGCCGATGGGCACGAGTGAAAAGAAGACCAGCGTCACCATGTCACCGGCAAACATGTTGGCGAAAAGACGAATGGTCAGCGACAGCACACGAGCTAAATGGCTGATGAGTTCAATCGGAATCATCAACGGCGCGAGTGCGGGCATGGGTCCGGCAAAGTGCTTCAGATAGCCAATGCCAGCGTGCTTGAATCCCTGCACCTGATAATAAAAGAACGCGCACAATGCGCATCCCAGCGGCACGATGGGTACGGCAGTCGGCGACTCGAAGCTGGGAATCACTCCAATCAAATTGCAGAACAGAATGAAGAAGAAGAGCGATGCCAGAAACGGCGTGTAGCCTTCGCTGTGATGGCCGATGATCTCGTTGCTCTGACCTTGAATAAATCCTTCAACGCCTTCGAATGCGTGCTGCAAAGCGCCCGGACGGTCGACCGACAGACGCGCTCGCACCAGAAAAAACAAAATCAATAAAAAGACGAAGACCAGAAACTCCATGGCGAACGAGTTGGGAATGGGCGCCGCCGGATATTTGGGCTCGATGTGCAGCGCCCGCAGCAGCGACGTCACCGGACCCGCGAACACACTATTCAGAACTTGCGTAAACCAGAGTTGTTCAGGCATAGGAAGAGCAGCTTTTAGCTTTTAGCTTCTAGCTCTTGGCTTCTAGCTCAAGAACCCAACACTGCGACGGTCTGTTCACAGTCCACGACTCAACGCCGCGTATAGTTCATAAATCGCTTCGCACAAGATGGCTGCCACGGGCAAAAATAAGCCCGCAAGAAGCCCATTCAGGCTCGCGGGTGAAACAGTCAATATAACATAGGCTCCCGCGGCCATCAAAACATAACGGAAGAGAAAGCGAAAGACGATTCCCTGCCCCGACTCCGAGGTGGCTGTGCCAGTCGCGCGATCGGCGAATCCAGTGATAACCCGCTTCAGCCAGTAAAAATTGGCGTAAGAAATGGCTGATCCGAAAGCGAAGCCAAGCGCAGACCGCCAACCAAACTTCCACCTGATACCCGCAGCCAGCAGGGGCGCCAGCACCAGCATGATGCGCCGAATGCGCTCGATCGCGCCCGAGTAAAAGCTCTCGGGATTGGCCTCGAGTTCGGAAGGTTCCCGCATGGGATGAACTGCGCGAGTCACTTTGTGTCCCGAATCACGGTCCGAATCAGCTCGATAAACCCGGCGGCAATCCCAATCAAAATTCCGGCAAGATAAATCCACGAAGTATGCAACCAGCGGTCGAGCGCCGCGCCTATCAACCATCCCACGACGAGCGCCGCGGGCAGCACAAACGCCAACTGACTGTAGCGCGCGAATTGCAGCCAGAACGACTTCTTCTGATCGGACTCTTGATTGTCGGGAGGAATCGAAGAAGGCATTGGAATCAGGCTCGGCTGCACTCGATTCTACTGTACCGGCCTGAAAGTACGAACGGAAGACCGCCGCGCTGGCGTCCACTTAGTCCGCTAGTGAGTCAACTTCGCCACTGCTGCCGTCTGCGCAATTCCCAGCGCCCAATTCACCAACTCAATAAATCGCTCTGGCATAATTCCAATGTAAAGTGTCGCCAATCCCGCAAGACCCAGTCCGGCGCGCATGGTGAAGCTCACCGCCAGCTTTTCTTCACCGGCTTCTGCCTGCCGCATGAACATGGCGTTCGCGATCTTCAGGTAGTAGTAAAGACCGAACACTGAGTAGAGCACGCCCAGCGCCGCCAGCACGTAGTGGCCGGTTCCGATCAAGCTGAGGAAGATAAAATACTTTCCCCAGAACCCGGCCAGCGGCGGAATTCCGGCCAGCGACAGCATGAATACAAGCATCAAAATAGCTTCGACCGGAGCCCGCGAATAAAGCCCATTGAGGTCTTCGATCTCGTCGCCGATCACCTTGCGATGCCGCAGAGAGGTAATCACGCCGAACGCGCCAAGATTCATGAAGGTGTACACCAGCAGATAAATCAGAATGCCTTTGATGCCATCAGGACTAAGTTCGTTGGCGGTGCCCGCGATCAAGCCCAGTAACATGTAGCCCACATGCGCGATGGAAGAATAAGCCAGCAGGCGCTTGGTATTGGTCTGGGTCAGCGCAGCGAAGTTCGCGCCGGTCATGGTCGCGATCGACACAAACACGATCACCGGAACCCAGATCGGACGCATGGGCAGCAGTCCCCACAGCAGGATGCGCATCAGCATCGCCCATCCCGCCGCCTTCACCGCCACCGACATGAATCCGGTAATGCTCGTCGGCGCGCCCTCATAAGCGTCCGGCGCCCACTGGTGAAATGGGACCGCAGCGATCTTGAACAATAGTCCCGTGATGGTTGTGAGCAGCGCGATAATCGCAACCGGCTTATACCCCGGCCGGTACAACTCAAAGCCAATCGTTCTCTGGATCTCGCCAAGATTGGTGCTGCCGCTCATCCCATAAAACAGCGAGAGCCCATAAGCAAAGATGCCCGACGAAAATGCCCCCAGAAGAAGGTACTTCAGCGAAGCCTCGTTCGAGCGGCGGTCGCGGCGCAAAAATCCAACCAGGACATAGGTCGAGATGGCCATCAATTCAAGGCCGATGAAGATGAGAACGATATCCGCACCCGCCGCCATACACATCATTCCGACGACCGACAGCAGCATCAGCGCATAATATTCGCCGCGATTTTCATGCTCAGTCTCGAGATAACTCACCGACATCAGAATCGCGATGGCCGTCGCGGCCAGGAACAGATAGAAAAAATAAATCGCGAAGTGGTCCACCAGCATGGTCTTCATCAGGCCGTAGGACCCCGACGCATTGTTCGCCGCCAGCCACAGCTGAATCTTGTAGACGCCCGCCGCGGAGAACAGCACTCCACTCATCGCCGCGGCCGCGTTCACCCACTTCGCTTCCGGCGGCAGCATGAAATCGATGAGCAGAATTCCGACCGCGAACAAGCTGAGCAAAATGATGGGCAGCGCCAGCAGGTAGTCGGTCACCGAAAATTGAATCGCGCCACCCACTACTTATTCCCCTTCGGCAACGTCGGCGCTGTGGCGGAAGGTGTCTTAGCCGGCGCATCTTGCCTGACATGAATATGAGAAGGAAGACGCGTGCTCGTTGCCGGCGCAGGCATATCTGCCGGTGCGCTGGCATTCACCGCTCCCGCAGGCTGCATCTCAGGGCGATGAACGTCCGCGACAATGCGATTCACGGGTTGCTCAAGAATCTGGAAGAACGGCTTAGGATAAAGTCCGATCCAGAACGCCATGATAATGAGCGGAACAAACGTCGCAACTTCCCGCGGCGTGAGATCGTGCAGCTTTTCATTCTTCGGATTCGTCACCGTGCCAAAGAATACCCGCTGATACAGCCACAGCAAATAAGCCGCGGCCAGCACAACTCCAGGCACCGCCCACGCGCCCCAGCGCCAGTTTTCCATGAACGCGCCTTGCAGGATGGTGAACTCCCCGACGAAACCGTTAAGGAGCGGCAGTCCCATCGAAGAAAGAAACATGATCATCGTGATGGTGGCGTAGACCGGCATGACATTCGAGATTCCGCCATATTCAGCGATTTCGCGCGTGTGCCGCCGCTCATACAGAATGCCGACAATTAAGAACAGCGCTCCGGTCGAGATGCCGTGATTGATCTGCTGCAAGACTGACCCGCTTAGGCCAGCCGAGTTCAGGGCGAAAATGCCAAGCGTGCAGAAGCCAAGATGGCTGACCGATGAGTAAGCCACCAGTTTCTTCATATCCTTCTGCATGAGCGATACCAGCGCTCCGTAGATGATTCCGATGATGGAGAGCGTGATCATCCAGGCTCGGACTTTGGTATGCAGTAAGACGTCAGGAAAAAACGGCAGCGAGAAGCGGATGAAACCGTAAGTTCCCATCTTCAAAAGCACGCCCGCCAGAATCACGGAACCTGCGGTCGGCGCTTCGACGTGAGCGTCGGGCAGCCAGGTATGAAAGGGGAACATTGGAACTTTAATCGCGAAAGCGAAGAAGAAGCTCAGGAAAAGCAGCGTCGCAATGTGCGGACCATAGTCGGAGTAGACGCGCGGCGCGGTTTCATACAAAGCCGTCAGACTGAAGGTATAAACGCCGCTGACCATGTGATGGTGGAAGTAGAGGAATAGAATCCCCAGCAGCATCAGCACGGAACCGGCCAGCGTATAGAGAAAAAACTTAATCGCGGCGTAGAGCTTGCGCGGGCCGCCCCAAATCCCGATGAGCAGGTACATCGGAACCAGCATTGCCTCCCAGAAAACGAAAAAGAGAAAGAAATCGAGCGCCATAAAGACGCCGAGCATCCCAGTCTGTAAGACCAAAAACCAGATGTAATATTCCTTCACGCGATTCTCAATCGCGCTCCAGGAAGACAAAATAGAGATCCATCCCAGCAACGTCGTCAGCAAAATAAGCAGGAACGAAATGCCGTCGATTCCCAGCACGTAACCCGCGCCGATCGAGGGAATCCAGTTGTTGGGCGTGCCCTCGATAAATTTAAAACGTTCGCCGCTGTTGATCTGCGCCCAGAACCAGGGCACCAGCGGCAGCGAAATCAGGAAGCCGCCGAGCGCAAAGAAGTTGGCGATCCACCGCACAGCGTCCTTGTTCTCCTTGGGGACGAACAAGAGCACGAGCGCGCCGATCAGCGGCGTGAAGAGAATTATCGAGAGTATGTGGTTGTACATGAAAAAGCTCTTAGCCTTTAGCTCTTAGCCTTTAGCTCCGAACTCTTCAGCCTTTGTTCTGGCCAAAGGCTAAGAGCTAACAGCTAAAAGCTGCCTTCAGTGGTACACGTAATAGAACGCAAACCCTACTAATCCTGCCGTCATGACCAGCGCATACCACTGCACCAATCCCCACTCAAACAAGCGCGCAGGATAAGAAATCATTCGCGCCAGTGTCGGCGGCCCATTGACTCCAACGCCGTCGATGATCCACTTGTCCCACCAACTGGAAATCGTCGACGTAAGTCGTGTGATCCATCCTGCAGCGTTGACCGCTCCGTCAATCACGTGAGAATCGAACCAGGACGAAGCTTCGCCCGCGCCAAGAACGCCAAGGCGGACTCCACCGATTTTGCGGCGTCCCGTGAAAACATAGTCATAACCTTCATCAACGTAGTATTTATGAAGAAGCGTGTGGTATACGGGAGGTCCTGCCACAGCAATCGGCTCCGAGTAATCTTTGCCCGCGTCGTGGTAGCTTCTGCGAGCCAGAGCCCACCCGCCGAATGCCGCTGCAAGCGACAGCCCCATCAGCAGCCACTCGGTGCCCGAGTTGTGCTCTTCCTCTTTTTCCCCAGCCGCCAGTTGTGCGGACTTTCCCTCGACCTGAAGAACCTGAGCCTCCGGCGCGAATACCGGCTCCAGGAATTTGGTGAAGCGGTCCGAACCGCCAAGGCTATGCGGCCACCCCAGCCATCCTGCCATAATGGCGCACAGCGCGAGCATCACCAGCGGTACGGTCATCGACAACGGCGATTCGTGGATATGATGCTCCACTTCATGGCTCATCCGCGGCTTTCCCTTGAATGTCAGGTAGATGAGCCGGAACATGTAGAACGCGGTCATCAACGCCGTCGCGTATCCAATCACCCAAAGGATGCGGTAAGCGCCACCTTCACGCGACCAGGTTTCCCAGAGGATTGCATCCTTGGAAAAAAAGCCCGCGAAGGGGAAAATGCCGGCGATTGCCAGGGTCGCGACAAACATCGTGCGATAAGTCGTTGGAATGCGATGGCCAAGGTCGCCCATGTTCCGCATGTCCTGCTCGCCGCTCATGGCGTGAATTACGGAGCCGGAACCGAGGAACAACAGCGCCTTAAAAAACGCGTGCGTGAACACGTGGAAAACTCCGGCGGCAAAAGCTCCCACGCCGAGCGCCAAAAACATATAGCCGAGTTGCGATACGGTCGAGTAGGCGAATACGCGCTTGATGTCGTTCTGCACCAGGCCGATCGAGGCGGCGAAGAGCGCAGTGAGCGCGCCTACGATTGCAACAACCAGCATCGACTTTGGCGCGAGCACAAACAATGCGTTCGACCGTGCGACCATGTACACACCAGCCGTGACCATGGTGGCAGCGTGGATCAGAGCTGAGACTGGAGTCGGGCCTTCCATGGCATCCGGCAGCCAGACGTAAAGCGGAAGTTGCGCCGACTTTCCGCAGGCCCCCACAAACAGCAGTAAAGTCGCAGCGGTAATGTACGGATTCCCCAGCAGCGCCGCGGCATTGCTTCTCGCCAAGTGCGTCACATCGATGAACCGCAGCGACCCAAAGAGCCAGGCGATGAAAAACATCCCCAGAATGAATCCCGCGTCGCCGATGCGGTTAACGATAAACGCCTTGTTCGCCGCATCACTTGCGGATTTGCGATGAAAATAGAAACCAATCAGCAAATACGAGCACAGGCCCACGCCCTCCCAGCCCACGAACATCAGCACATAATTGTTGGCCAAAATCAGCGTCAACATCGAAAACATGAACAGATTGAGGTATCCGAAGAACCGATAGTAGCCGCCCTCATGCGCCATGTATCCGGTCGAATAAATGTGGATCAGCATCCCTACGCCGGTGACGAACAACAGCCAGATGCTGGAGAGCGGATCGAGCAGAAATCCGGCATCAGCCTGGAAATTGGCCGGGGCACCGGTTTGCGTAGCGTAAATCAGATTCCCAGTACCAGAGCCGAGCCAGGTGTAGAGAATCGTCTCGTAAGGCTGATTCAGATGTTCCGGCTGAGACGACCAATTCGTGTACTGCCACACCGCGCCGCAAGCCATCAGAAAAGCCAGCACGATGGTTCCCACGCACACCGCGCTCACCGTGTTCTTCTTCAGCTTGCGGCCAAAAAAGAACATTATGGTCGCGCCGACGGCCGGCAGCAGCGGGATGAGCCAGATGTAAGATAGGAATAGCATTCGGCACTCAGCATTCAGGACTCAGCCGTTGGGCTGAGCACTTAGCACTTGGCAATTTGCATTTTGCCGTCAGGAACTTGCGAATCGTCGCAAGAACCTCGCTTTGGCTCAATGCTAAGTGCTAATTGCTAACTGCTGTTTTCACCACTTCAACAAATTCACTTCGTCCATGTTGACCGTCTCTTTGTTTCGGAAGAAGGCGATCAGAATTCCAAGGCCGACTGCCGCTTCGGCAGCGGCGTCGGTAATCACAAAAATCGCGAACACCTGCCCGTGCAGAGCCGATGCGCCACCCAGATGGCCGGACATCCCCTGCCAATAACGTGAGAACGCGACCAGATTCAAATTGACCGCGTTCAAGATCAGCTCAATCGACATCAGTACGATGATTACATTCCGCCGCGTCAACACGCCGATCACGCCCAGCAGAAACAGCGCTGCGCCGAGAACCAGATAATGTACTGTCGAAATTTGCAGTATCGCGTTCATAAAAGCCGTTGGCAATTCGCAGTTAGCCGCTTGGCCAATCCCGCATCTAGCCGCTTCACATGGAAAAGCTCGCAAGGGCTAAATGGCAAGTGCTAACGGCTGGTTCTCACAGCCTCCTCTTCGCCATCACGACCGCCCCAATAATTGCGACCAGTAGCAGCAATGACGCGATCTCGAAGGGAAACATATATTGTCCGTAAAGCAGGTTCCCGACAATTTGCGTGTTCTGCGCTTCGCCGCCCGACATCTCATGCGTGGGGAAGATTCCCTTCCCTTTCGTATAGACGGCAATGAACAATCCGCCCAGCGCCAGAGCCGCCGCGATCCCCACCAGCCACTGCTTGTTGAACTGCCGCTCTTTCACCGTGCGTTCGATTGACACCAACATGATCACGAACAAAAACAGCACCATGATTCCGCCGGCATAAAGGATGATCTGCACGCCAGCGACAAAAGGAGCGTAAAGCATCAGATAGACGGCGGCCTGCGCCAGCAACGTGACAATCAGCGCGAGGGCCGAGTGAACGGCGTTCTTGCGCGTGATCACGAGAATGCCGCCGATGACCATGATCCCGGCCAGCAGATAAAAGAAAAATGGAGTCGCGACCGGAGTCATGAGCGGTGTAACGCCTCCGAGATCGCTTTCCAAATTTCCGATCGCATGGCCACAGTCGCTGTCAGAATTAATATCCCCAGGCCCATGGGCAGCAGAATCTTCCACCCCACTTTCATGAGCTGGTCAAAGCGGTAACGAGGGAACGTGCCACGATACCAGATATAGAGGTACATAAACGCGGCAACTTTCATGGAGAACCAATAAATGTCGCCCACGCGCAGGCTCACCTGAGGAATAAACAGAATCAGCCCAATCAGAGCGAGCACCGCACCGAATCCGCCGAGGCCAATCGTCTGAATTCTGAAATATGGATGTTTGGGCATCCGCACCGTGCTGTAGAAGCACATCGCCGCCAGCAAGAGCAACGTGATACCTGGAAACAGCGAGAAGACAAGGGTCCAAGTCGACCCACTCAGCAAGTTGGGGAACGGCCGCAGCCATCCGCCCAGCCACAAAGTAACCGCAATCGACGACACCGCAATCATCGCCGAATATTCGGCGAGGAAAAATAACGACCAGCGGAACCCGCTGTACTCCGTGTGAAAGCCGGCGGTAAGTTCAGACTCGGCCTCAGGCAGATCAAACGGTGCGCGGTTGGTCTCGGCCACCATCGATACGGCAAAGATAAAAAACGCAATCAGACCCAAGGGAAAGAACTTGAAGATGAACCACGTCCCCTGCGTCTGCTGCGCCCGCACAATCCCGATCATACTGAGCGTGCCGGTGCCCGTCTCCAGGCTGGTCATCAATATGACCGAGACCACCGCCAGCCCCATGGCGACTTCATACGAAACCATCTGCGCGCTCGACCGCAACGCGCCGATCAGCGGATAGTGCGAGTTCGAAGCCCATCCCGCCATCACAATGCCAAGCACGCTCAGCGATGACACGCCGAGCATAAAGAGGATGCCAATATTCATGTCGGTGACGGCGTGCGTCGGCCCGAAAGGAACCACAATAAAAACCGTGAATGCGGCCAGCACCACGATTAGCGGAGCCATCCAGAAGACAAAGCCGTCAGCCTCGGCGGGCATGATGTCTTCCTTCAGCAGCAGTTTAATCGCGTCAGCAATGGGCTGAAGCAGACCGTGCGGCCCGACCCGCATCGGCCCAAGTCGAACCTGCATGTGCGCGAGAATCTTGCGCTCCAGCCAGTTCATCGCGATCACGGCGACCGACAACCCTGTAAAAATCAGAATGATGTAGACGAACGCCCAGAACATGTTGCCCGCCGCGCCCGGCGTCTGGTCGCTGGTAAGGTACGACTGGATGTACTCGATGAAGCGCGAGATCATCGGTCGACCTCGCCCAGAACAATATCGAGTGTGCCAATCACAGCAATCACGTCGGCCACCATCGCCCCGCGGCACATGACATCCAAAGCCTGCAGGTTTACAAACGATGGTGGACGCACCCGTATGCGATAAGGCTGCGTGGAGCCATCGCTGACAATAAAATATCCCAGCTCGCCTTTGGGCGCCTCGATGGAGTGATAAACCTCGCCGACCGGCGGCTTCATCACCTTCGGAACTTTTGCCATGATGGGGCCTTCTGGAATGCCATCGACTGCCTGCTGAATAATCCGCAGGGACTGCCGGAACTCGGCCATGCGCACCAGATACCGGTCATAGGTGTCGCCGTTCTGACCCGTAGGAATATCGAAGTCAAAATTCTTGTAGTTAGCGTACGGCTGAGCCTTGCGCAAGTCCCACTTCACGCCGCTGGCCCGCAGCACCGGGCCAGTCACACCCAGCGCGATAGCGTCCTTGGCTGAAATAACTCCCACACCCTTGGTTCGCTCCAGCCAAATTCGATTGGTGGTCAGCAGTTCTTCGTACTCGTCAATCTTCGGCGCCACAAAAGAGACGAACTTCCTAACGTCATTCTCGAAGCCGTCGTAGGCCTCGTACTGCAAGCCGCCAATACGGAAGGCATGCGTGGTCAGGCGCGCACCGCAATACTTTTCAAAAATCTTCAGTATCTCTTCTCGGTCGCGGAACGTATAGAAAAGCGGGGTGATTGCGCCAATGTCGAGGGCATGCGTGCCCAGCCACAGCTGATGGCTGGCCACGCGGTTCAGTTCGGTCAGAATGACTCGAATGTATTGGGCACGAGGCGGAGCCTCAACTCCCAGCAGCTTCTCGACCGTCTCGCAATATCCCAAGCCGTTCGAGACCGCGGCCACGTAATCCATGCGGTCGACGTACGGATTGAACATCGTATACGTGCGCGCCTCGGCGATTTTCTCGACGCCGCGATGCAGGTATCCAATCACGCACTCGAGGCCGAGAACCTTTTCACCGTCCAGCCGCAGAATGACGCGCAGCACGCCATGCGTCGCCGGATGCTGCGGCCCCATGTTGATGACTAATTCGTTGGCGTCAAGAAACGGCTTCTCGGGAGCTTCCAGGTCCAGAGGCGAGAGTGATGTGTTCTGATCCGTCATGCTGCTGGTCTTAAAACTATTAACTACTGCCCGCTTTCGATTCCCAGGTTGATCTGCACCCACTCATTATCCTGCTGCAAAATTCCGTAGTCCTTGCGCAGCGGGTGGCCCTTCCATCCGTCGGGCAGCAGAATACGTTTCATGTCCGGATGCCCGTCGAACTTGATGCCGAACATGTCGAAGACTTCGCGCTCCAGCCAGTTCGCGGTGGGCCAGATCGAACTGCACGTGGCAACGGCTTCGTTCTCCGCGATCAAAGTCTTCACCCGAATGCGCTCGTTTCGTGCGAACGAGTACAGCACCCAGATCACGTCGAATTGCTTTTCGCGCTTGGGATAATGCACCGCCGTGACGTCGACGCAGTAATCGAACTGCTCGTCGTGGCACAGGATCTGAAGAATCTCCGGAATCAGGGACTGGTCGACGACGATGAAATTCTGCCCGAGGTGCGTCAGCGCCTCAATGCCCGATCCGTATCGTGCCTTGAAGCTTGCGATCATCGGCGAATCCCACGGTACCGGCGGAGGTCCGGCAGGCTTCGGCGCCGCGGGATGAGCCGCAGCCGCGGGCGTGGCGGCCTTGGCGGCAGCCGGAGGTGGAGGCGCAGCAGCAGGTTTTACGGGCGCAGCTCCTGAAGCAATAGCCGGCTGATCCGCCGCGGGCTTGGGATCGCCTTCGGGGGGCAGTGGAGGAACGGACTTGATTTCGTCCGGCATAGTCGCGAAGGCACAGACCTCGGCGCAATCCGCGTTCAAAAGAACGTTAACTTTTATCAGCTTGGTGTAACGATGTCAACGAGCATGCACCGCTAAATTCTCGCGCGTATTCTCGCGCCGCGAATTTTCCGATGGCAAAACAAAACGGGCCGCATCTTTATGACTGCGGCCCGTCCCGGTGAGTCCATCTTTAAGACGACGCGAAACGAAGCCAGCGAACTACCGTGCCGAGGTCGGCAGACCCGGCAGCACCGTGGTCTGTTCCACTTGAACCGACTTCAGGCTGCTGGGGTCGATTCCCAGAGCCTGCAAGATCGTCGGCGCAACCTGCGAGGTCTCGACCGGGCTCTTGATCAGGCTCGGCTTGATGCTCGGGTTGGAAACGATCAGGCCCACGTTGGTGTCTCCGAAGCTGAAGCCGCCGTGCTCGGCATTTTTTGCGGTTGAGGTGGTATAGATCGTGCCATAGACAGGCTGCACGATCACGTCGGGTGTGCGGCTCTCCTTCAAGGGATTGTTGAATTTGAGTGCGAGTTCATTGCCTCCCATAACTTCTTCAGCGAACAACGGAACCGCGTTGGTGTTGATGTAATTGGTCACAGCCGGTGCCATCGTCTGATCCTGCAACCAGATCAGCGCGATGTCGTCGTCGTTCACGAAACCGCAAGCCCCGGTTGAGCAAGCATTGGCGCTGGTGATGGCGATCGCCGCCGGGTTCGTGGTGCCGTCCGGAAGCGATGCGACTACATCCGCGAAGTGGCCCGGCTTGTTCACCTTAGCCGGATTGATCGGCGACTGCCCGTGCTTGGCGGTCACGATGAACAAGGTTGAGTCGTAAAGGTTCTGAGCCTGCAACGCTTTAATCATGCTGCCAAGCGCGGCATCGGTCTGGTCGAGCGCGTATTGCAGAACAACGCTCGGTGTGCCGATGCCGTCCTTGTAGCCGCCAGGCTGGCCGTTCAAGCTGCCGTTGTCCGCAACGCAGCTGCCGTCGTAGTTGTCGGTGATGAGCTTCTGCCCAACGCTGACTCCCTGGAAGTTCATGCCGAAGACTTCAGGAACCCCTACTTGAGTCTTGCCATCGTGGGTGAAGCCATTGATTTCGTTAATGATGCCCTGCACCTTGAGCCCGTCGTTCATGACCGTGCACACCACGCTGTGGGTGTTGTCGAGTCCGCCGACGTTGGTGACTTCGGGCGTGTACAGATCATCGACGCCGGTGCCGGAAGGACCGTTTGCGATGTCGTACGCGGGATGCTTATCGGCCCATGCCGTGCGTCCGCCGTTGGCTTTGACCACTTCGAAAATGGTGTTGGTGCGCACCGCGCTGTGCGGCCACAGGCGCGCGCAGACACCCTTCGAGTTGATGTAGTTCGGCAGCCGTGTGGGATCGATGACGTTCAAGGAAACGTTCTGGCTGGTGTACTTGTCGATGCTCTCGTCAAAAACCATCATGTTGCCGGGAGTTCCGGTGCAGGTGGTGTTGGTTGGATCGAAGATGGTGCGGTCGTAGCTGACGTCGTAGAACAGGCCGACGGTGACCGGCGATCCGCCGGTGATCAGGGCCAGAAGGCCGGGGAACGAGTCGGAGTTGCGCGGCGTGCGCGCGCCAGAATAGGTGATGCCGTGGCTGGCGAGTTGGGCCATCGCCGAAGTGGGATGACTCTGTATGTAATTTTCGACATCGAGGGCATGCAGGCCGTCGACGCTGATCAGCAATACATGGTTGGTGCTGCCGGGTTTCTTTCCTGAGTCAGCAGCGAGCGAGAAAATGGAGCCCAGCAAGAAACAGGAAACTGCCAACACGAGATTTCGTCTACTCACAGGTGAACCTCTTTGGGGAAATTTTACGAATGAACTGAGTAGATACTGCGATTACTAGGGCGGGGTTAATCGGAGATTAATTTTTGGTTACAAGCATCAACGGCTGACCAAGGTTTCCTCTGTGTTCCTCCGCGTACTCCGTGTTTCAAGCCTTACTCTGTGTCCCTCTGTGCCCCCTGTGTTTCAAGCCTTCCTCGTCGCTCTCAATGACTTTCTCCACTGAACCTGACCCTGAATCATAATTGACAACGTTCCGAGCCCTTCTGCAACGTCCGCGCAGGAGGCTTCTTGCGCATCCGCTCCCTCTCCGCATTCCTCATCTTCACCGCACTCATTTCGGCGTCCGCGCAATCGTCCAATGTGGCCGAATCCACTCCCGACGCGGTTGGCAACTGCATTCGCGCCGAGATGCAATCCGAGCACATCCCCGGACTCGCACTGCTCATTGTGCGCAACGGCCAGATTTACCGCGCCGAAGGCTTCGGCTACTCCAACATCGAGCTGCAAGTCCCGGTCACACCGAAAACTATCTTTCAGTCTGGATCCATGGGCAAGCAGTTCACCGCCATGGCCGTGCTGATGCTGGCCGAGCAAGGCAAGCTCAGCCTGGACGATCCCATCACAAAATTCTTTCCGGATGCGCCTCCGGCCTGGACGAAGGTGAAGGTCAAGAATTTGCTCAGCCACACCGCCGGCTTCACCGACTATCCCGACAACTTCGACGAACGCCGCGAGTACACCGAGCCCGAACTCCTGAAGATTGTCGAGAACATCCCGCTCGCGTTTCCTCCGGGATCAAGTTGGAGTTACAGCAACCTCGGCTATCTCACACTTGGCATCTTGATTCACCGCGTCTCAGGAGAGTTCTACGGCGACTTCCTGCAGGAAAAAGTATTCGGCCCGCTGGGAATGACTTCCACTCGCATCATCAGCGAAGCCGACATCGTACCCAACCGCGCCGCCGGCTACCGCCTGGTAAAAGGAGAGCTGAAGAACCAGAAGTGGGTTTCGCCTTCGCTGAACACAACTGCCGACGGAAGCCTGTATTTCAACATCCTCGATCTGGCCAAGTGGGATGCGGCCTTGACGAAAGGCAAGCTGATCTCTCCCTCGAGCTACGCTCAACTGTGGACGCCGTTTCCCCTGAACGACGGTCGCCCGAACCCGCACGACTACGGCTTCGGCTGGGTAATCGGTCAGGTCAACGGCCACAAGGTGATCGAGCATGAAGGCGCCTGGCAAGGCTTCACCACCAACATTTCACGCTACGTCGATGACAAGCTCACCATCGTAGTGTTGACCAATCAAGCCGCAGCGGAACCGGGAGACATAACACATCACGTTGCAGGCTTTTTGGTACCAGCGCTCATGCCCCCTACGAAGAAACCGAATCCTTAGGAAAGCCGAGCCTTTCTTAAACTAGCGGACGGGCCCGACAGCGCGACTCAACTCAACCATGGGTTCATCTATGCAAAGGCATAATAGACCTTGTCTCTGGCTTCTCCCGCCTTTAGACATTTCCTGTAACTTCAACAGAATTAAGGGAAAAGGCATACGGAATTTCACAGAAACCTCCCACAAAACATAGTTCCTGTTCGAAAAACCATCTATAATTTCTCAAATGCCGCTTTCTGCTGGAGTTAGCTCGCCCGAAGCCGCATCCGACATGGCAGCGAAGTTGCTTGTTAGAGTAAGGCAGGAACCTGCTGCCAAGACCGTCCAGCCCCACCGGGGATCGGGGCCAGAGCCGAAACCCATGAATCGGGAAAGCCAAGTCCGCTTTGTCGCCGTCCTGTTGTTCCTGCTGACCGTGGCTGCCGTTGTTTTTGCCGGACTGAATTTTCAGAAAGAGCGCCAATCTGCCGCACCGGATGACGGAATCTGGTGGATAGAGCGCGGCGGCCGCCTGGTCGCAGACCGCCTGGAGTCCGATGGCCCCGGCGCCAAGAGCGGTATCAAGCCCGGCGATCAGCTGCTTTCGGTGAACGGTCAAGAGGTCCACAATACCCCCGGACTGGAACGCCAGCTCTATCGCGCAGGAGTGTGGTCGAAGGCGACGTATTCGCTGGGGCGGCAGGGTGTGACCCTCGACTCCAGCGTCATCCTGGTACCGGCTGATCGTTCCCTTAACAACTGGCTGCGGCTGATTGCGCTGATTTATTTGAGCATCGGCGTCTACGTTCTTTTGCGCCGATGGACCGCGCCCGGTTCCACGCATTTCTACGTTTTTTGCCTGGTGTCGTTCATTGCCTATTCGTTCAAATACACCGGCAAGCTCAACGACTTTGACTGGACCATTCTGTGGAGCAACATCGTCGCCTGGGTCTTGCAGCCGGCGCTCTTCCTGCACTTTGTACTGACCTTCCCGGAGAAGCGGCAGTTTGTGCGCCGATCCCCCTGGCTTCTGACTCTGGCCTATGTCCCCGGCGCGATGTTGTTGGGAACCCGGCTCGCGGCGATGCACTGGCTGGAGGCCACAGGACGCCTCAGCCGCAACATGGACCGGCTGGATATTTCCTACGGCGCGGTATTTTTCATCATCGCGGCGACCGTACTCTGGTATAGCTATCAGCGCGCCAGCACAACCATCCTGCGCCAGCAATTGAAGTGGGTAACGCGGGGCACGATCCTGGCCATCGCCCCCTACACCCTGCTCTACGTTTTGCCCTACGTCTTCCCGCATGGGCTCGGCTTAGTACCGCAGGCTGCGATGAAGGTTTCGGTACTGTCGCTCGGCCTACTGCCCCTGACGTTTGGATACGCCATCTTCCGCTATCGCCTGATGGACGTTGATCTGATCTTCAAGCGCGGCGTGGTTTACACGTTGGCGGCGGCGGCTGTGGCCGGCATGTACTTTGCTCTGGTCGCCGGGGTCGCAGAATTAGTCCACATGCAGAAGCCGGCCAGCGGCTCGGTGGGATTGATCCTCGCAGTCGTCGTCACGGCGCTGCTGTTCGACCCGGTGCGCAAATGGATTCAAGGCCGCGTCGACCAATTCTTCTACCGCACAAGTTACGACTACCGGCGAACCCTGATCGAGTTTGGCCGCGAGCTGAGTTCTGAAACCGACCTTAACGCGCTTTTGACTTCGGTCATGGACCGCTTGGCGCGTACTCTGGCGGTCGACCGCATCTCGATCTTCCTCAATACCGGCGAAGAACCGGAGCGCTTCGTGCTCACCAAGTCTTTCGGCATGAGCGTTTTCGGCAAACTCGATCTGAGTTTTTTGAGCGTGCCGCGCCCCGAGCCCGCCGGACATCTTTTCTTCGAGAACACGCACCAGGTTCCGCGCGAGACCGCGGGATCGCAGGAGGTAATCGCGCGCCTCGACCTCAACTATTACATTCCTTGTCGCGCGCAGCAGAAAACCATCGCCGTACTCGGACTGGGCAAGGCGGCCAACGGCGATTTCCTCTCCAGTGAAGACATCGAACTGCTGGAGACCCTTGGCGGCTACCTCGGCATCGCCATACAAAACGGCCAACTCTACGCCTCGCTGCAACAAAAAGTCGCCGAGTATGAACGCCTGAAAGACTTCAACGAAAACATCGTCGAGTCGATCAACATCGGTGTGATGGCGCTCGACATGGAAGACCGCATCGAGAGCTGGAACGCTCAGATGGAAGTCATGTACGCGCTGCCGCGCTGGCAGGCGTTAACCCAGCCGCTGCAGACGATTTTTCCCGCCGAATTCGTCGAGGAATTTTTCCGCGTCCGGCAGAATCCCGGCATTCACAATCTTTATAAGTTCCGGCTGAAGACGCCTGCCAACGAAATGCGTATCGTCAATGTCGCCATCGCGCCGCTGGTCACGCGCAAGTATCAGGTCGTCGGCCGGCTCGTGATCATGGATGACATCACCTCGCGCATGGACCTTGAAGCGCAACTTTCGCAGGCCGACAAGCTATCCTCCATTGGACTGCTGGCGGCCGGAGTCGCTCATGAGGTCAACACGCCTCTGGCCGTGATCTCGTCCTACACCCAGATGCTGGCCAAGCAACTGCAAGGGGATACGCAGAAATCTGGTTTGCTCGACAAGATCACGCGACAGACCTTCCGAGCCTCGGAGATCGTTAACAACCTGTTGAACTTTTCCCGCACCTCCGGCATTGAATTCGCCGACGTCGACGTCAACAAGATCATCACCGATACGCTGGCTTTGCTGGAGCATCAGTTTAAGACGGCGCGCATTCAGGTGCGTTCCGAGTTGACGCCAAAGATCTCGCCGATTCAGGGCAATCAGGGCCGGTTGCAGCAGGTCTTCCTGAATTTATTTCTGAACGCGAAAGACGCCATGCCCGCCGGCGGTACGCTCAGCATCTCCACTACGAACGGCGACCTGGTCAGCGTTCGCGTCTCCGACACCGGCTCGGGCATTTCTCCCGAGCACGTGCAGCGCATCTACGATCCGTTCTTCACTACCAAGACTGCGCCCAAGGAAGGCCAGAATCGCGGCACTGGCCTCGGGCTCTCGGTTACCTACGGCATTATCCAGGAGCATGCCGGCAAGATTCGGGTCGAGAGCAACATCGGCTCCGGCACCACCTTCGCGCTCGATTTCCCCCTGAGCAGGAAGGCGATGCATGTCTGAAGCGGCGGTAATTTCACGCAGCACGTTCAGCAGCCAGACGTCGACCGCCGGGTCTGTCCTGATCATCGACGACGAAGCTGAGATTCGCGAATCGCTGCAAACTCTGCTCGAAATGGAAGGCTTCAAGGTCGACACCGCGAACACCGGCGAAGAAGGCTTGCAACAAATCGGCGACCACACCTTCGACCTGATCCTGCTCGATCTCGCGCTGCCGGGCCGCGATGGCATGGATATTCTCACCGACATTCACGCTCACAATTCCGGCCTGCCGGTAATCATGATCACCGCCTACGGTACGGTCGAGAACGCGGTGCGCGCCATGCAGTCGGGCGCATCGAACTTCGTTCAGAAGCCGTGGGACAACGAGAAATTGCTCGCCGATGTTCGCGCTGCCATCGGCTGGCGCCGGGCGGAAGAAGAGAACATACAGCTCAAGCGCGCCCTGAAGCAGCGCTACAACTTCGAGAATATCGTGGGCAAGAGCGAGCCCATGCTCAAGATTTTCGATCTCGTGGCCCAGGTCGCCACCAGCCGTTCGACCGTGCTACTCCAGGGCGAGAGCGGAACCGGCAAAGAAGTCATTGCCAAAGCGATTCACCTGAATTCTCCGCGGCGCGACCGCCCCTTCGTTCCCGTGAACACCGGCTCCATGCCGAACGATCTGCTCGAATCCACCCTCTTCGGCCACGTGAAGGGAGCCTTCACCAGCGCCATCGCCTCGAAGAAGGGCCTGTTCGAAGTCGCCGACAAAGGCACGCTCTTCCTGGACGAAATCGCGACCATGGGGATGGAGACACAGGCCAAGATTCTGCGCGTGTTGCAGGATCGCCGATTCATGCATCTGGGCGGAATTCAGGAGCTGCAAGTCGATGTGCGCATCATCGCCGCCACCAACGTCGACCTGCGAACCATGGTGCGCGAAGGACGATTTCGCGAGGACTTGTTTTACCGGCTGAACGTGATCACCATCGAATTGCCGCCGCTGCGCCAGCGCAAGGAAGACATTCCACTGCTCGTCGAATTCTTCCTAAGGAAGTACGCCGAAGAAAACGGCCGGGCCACTCCCCGCATTACGCCCGAGGCTCTGCGGCCGCTAATGGCCTATTCCTGGCCGGGAAATGTGCGCGAACTGGAGAACGTAATCGAACGCGCCGTCGTGCTTTCGTCGGGCCCGGACATCAATGTCGAACTTCTGCCCGACTCCATGCGCGGGCGCGGATCGTCGCTGTCGATGCATGAAGCTTCTTCCGACGCTTCTCTGTTCGAGATCATGGAGGACGTAGAACGCCGCGTCATCGTCGATATGCTCGAGCGCTGCAACTGGAATCAGACCGAAGCCGCCGAACGCTTCCACGTCCCCCTCTCCACCCTGAACCAGAAAATCCGCCGCTTGAATATTGAACTGAAGAAAAAGGGGCGCGGGTAGAAGCGGTTTTCAATCAACCCTACAATTTATCAGCAAGTAGCAAACGGTCAACGGCGCATTTAGCTAGGATCATCTCCCTCGTTAGCCCCTGGCCACCCTCAATCAGTATTCATTCGGAACCATGCCATAGGCATTGAGTGACAGCTCCAAGCAACGTAGGGTCTCAGGGGTCCGTAGCGGACGCGAAGACATAAGCGGTACAGACACGAGAAGCTCGGGCCGCGAGACATGATCGCTTGGATTGTAATGCCACGCGAAATTCGTAAAGCCGAGCAAAGCAATCTGTTGTTGATTATTCTGCCATCGCCCAACAATCTCGTCACGCCACTTCACGGTCTGCTCGGGCATGGTGTTCGGTGGCAAATTGACGTCGATGAATATTACGAATGGCCTGTCGCCGGGATCTTGCCCGAGAGCATCGTTATATAGGCCATCGACGTCCGCACGCAGTTTCTCCTCCGGCGGCAGTACGCCCGACTCATGCAGGGTACCCGATCTATGGCGACTCTTTGTTTCCACGGCCACTTCCTCGCCACTGCGCTTGTTGCGGGCAATGAATTCCGGGTGACGAGAGGTGTGATCATTGATCCACTCAATTTCGAATCCGCATTTCACAAATGCAGCAGCGATGGCGATTTCGTATCTAGCCCCCTGGAACTCCCTGTACTTTCGCAGGCGACAAACAAGCTTCCTCGGAAGGCCGTGGACCTTTTGCAGGAGGTAGAGATCATGCGAGAGTGCGATCAGTTCGGTAGTCGCGCCTATGGCTGGCGCACTGTAGACTTGGCCCGGTGTGTGGTCGAGAGGCTTGTGCTTTTGCTGGTCCTCGCGTAACGCGCGAAGCCACTGCTCCACAACGTGCCGTTTAAGTTCTGTTTTCGACAATTCTGTCTTGTACCATCGCTCGCCAAAAGTGCTCTTAAGCGGAACCTCGATCAGAAACTCGTGGAACGTTTCCGTTGCTGGGCGGGGATAAAGCCGATTCCAGATCGCCACCATTCGCTTGTCGTTCACAACGCCGTGGATCGTTGCAGGCGGTGTGGGTACAGCTGTCAAGGCTCGGAGGGCGCGATCAATTGCCTCGCGAGATGGGACGCGCGGAACCATCGTCCCTGGCTCACTCTCGACGATGAACACCATCACCTCGTAACCATTTCGTTTCGCCGCATCTCCCTTTACGACTTCGACAACGATGCCCTCTTTACCGTTCCTGACGCCCATACTGCCGCCTATTTTATAAGTGTCGAGTGTTTGGCCAAAGTCATCGCCAGACGGCACAGCGATCCCGTTTGGCAGCAAGACGAAGTAACCGTAGTGAAACCACATTGCTAGGACCTCCAGGCTGATCGTCAACAGCTCTCTCTGTTATAGTTCGATCAAGCGCCTCGCACGAGGCGTCCACCCAATCGCATGCCCCTGACCTCGCCCAGCGAATTCGCCAAAGAGAAAGTTCAGGCAGTTCAGGATTACACCATGCTGGCCTTCCATTCCGTGGCCAACATCTTCCGCAAGCCGCTCTATCTCGCCGACATGATTCAGCAGGCCGACGTGATCGGCGTGGGCTCGCTGCCCATCGTCGTGCTGACCGGATTCTTTACCGGCGGTGTGCTGGCGTTGCAGACTTCCAACACTCTGGAGCGCTTCGGCTCCATCACCCTGGTTGGCCAACTTGTATCGACCTCGATGGTGCGCGAGCTTGGCCCCGTGCTCACCGGACTGATGGTCGCAGGACGGAATTCTTCCGGCATGGCCAGCGAGCTTGGCTCCATGGTGGTCACCGAGCAGATCGACGCCATGCGTGCGCTGGGCACCGATCCCATGAAGAAGCTGGTCACGCCTCGCGTAACGGCAACCGTCTTCATGCTTTTTTTCCTCAGCATCATCTCCGACCTGGTGGGTCTTGCCGGCGGCTTGATGGTAGCCAAAGTCTTTCTCAATCTCGATGCGCGCCAGTATTGGTCGAACGCCTGGCAATCGCTGGTTCTGCAAGATGTCTTTATGGGATTGCTCAAGCCCACGCTGTTCGGATTTATTATTGCAACTATCGGCTGCTATTACGGGATGACGGCCAAAGGCGGAACGCAGGGCGTAGGCCGCGCCACGACTCAGGCCGTCGTTGCCGCTTCGGTGCTGATCCTGGTAACCGATTTCTTCGTCACCAAGTTATTAATCTCCGTGCTGTCGTATAAGTGATCGCATGTCCAGTCCCCCGGTTCTCACCGCATCTGCCGCCGACATTCTTGAGCCGCGAACCGGCTCAGCGATCGTCTTCGACGACGTGCATCTCGCCTTCGACGACAATCTCGTGCTCCGCGGCGTCTCCTTCAATCTTCCTTTCGGTGAGACCAAGGCTTTATTTGGCGTGGCAGGGGCGGGCAAGAGCACGATCCTGAAACTCGCACTGGGCCTGCTCCAGCCCGATTCCGGCAACATTACCGTCATGGGCAACGAGATCACACAGATGCATGAGCAGGATCTTTTTCCCCTGCGGGGCCAGGTCGGCATGGTTTTTCAGGAGAGCGCACTCTTCGACTCCATGACCGTGCGCGAGAACGTGGCCTTTCGCCTGATGGAAGAATTCGGCGTCTACGACGAGAAGATCGATCTGCGCGTGCGCGAGGCGTTGCGCTTCGTGGAACTCGAGCATACCGTCGATATGTTTCCATCGGAACTTTCCGGAGGCATGCGCCGCCGCGTCGCCATTGCCCGCGCGATCATCACGCATCCGGAATTATTGCTCTACGATTCTCCGACCGGAGGCCTCGACCCGGTCACTTCCAACACCATCGTGGAATTAATCATGAAACAGCGCGACGTGAACAAGACCAGCGCGTTGCTGGTAACTCACCGCCTGCAAGACGCGTTCACCATGGCCTCACACGAGTTCGACGAAAAGACAAATAAAGTTAGATCGCTGCCGCCCGGGCACTATTGCAATGTGCCCATGAGCTTTCTGATTCTGCGCGATGGCAAAGTGATCTTCGACGGCGACATTCGCCAACTGGCGCACACCAAAGACGAGTACATCCGCGAATATATTTCTTAAGCGTTGACGCGGCCCGCCAGCTTACTTTGGCGCCGCAGTCAAACTCTTCCCTGCCTGAAGGAACGAATCCACATTGGTTTTGTCGATCAGTCCCGAACCCGTATCCACAAAGCTCGGGATGGGCGCAAAACTGTCTTTCGACCAGTCGGCATCGAGCGAAGCCGGCTTGTGATGGTAAAGATTGTCGAGCATCTGAGCGCCCACGTAGGCCATCGTGTAGGGCTTCTGCGCGATGGTTGCGGCG